>Ga0256404_1001839_pt1 | contig 49228 bp, 58 predicted proteins | sample RumenRJG_01DNA_FD_185990 | JGI IMG/M metagenome (GOLD analysis project Ga0256404, IMG submission 185990) | Bovine rumen microbial communities from Lethbridge, Alberta, Canada - RJG_01 | ecosystem: Host-associated > Mammals > Digestive system > Stomach > Rumen | place: Canada: Alberta | collected...
CCTTACGGGGTAAGGGGAAGGTGTCTGCATACAAGTCATGTCAAGCGTTTCTAAGCCTAGAGTCAGACAGAATCGTCACAAGCAAGGGCTAAATCAGACACTCGAAAAAATATCTGCGGATTTTAGGGTAAATACACAAAAAACGTGGACAAGTACTTCGTCTACGTTATTCGAGGCATCGCCAAACGCCTAATCATCTTAAACGAGTAATGCCCACGCCTTTCAGCGTGAACTCCTACTTCAGTTCTTGATGACTTAATGAAATTTGGCGAATTTCGAATAACAAGAATCTAAAAGCGGATATTCTTTGACCTGAAGGTGCAAAGCGACCCGGAGGTCGATGACACCCTATATGTCAATATGTCCTTATGTCTTTTTTATATTTCTCTCTCAGCCCATAGGCATCATCGTTTTTGGGGTTCAACATTATCTTTAAGTTCATCTAAATACTTTACCATCTGTTCGCGAATAGGTGCTAAATCGACGGAAATTGCCTCCCAAACCAAATCTTCCTCCACGTTATGATAGCCATGTATCAGGAAGTTACGCATGTTTGTTATCTGCTTCCACTGGGTTTCTGGGTGGGCCTCACGGAATTCAAAGGTAAGCATATTGGCAGCCTCGCCCATAATCATAATATTATAGATGACAGCATGATATGATTTCTTGTCTGCAAGGAATGTCTTCATATCACGATTATCCACATACTGGAAAATCGTGTCTATTGCCTGCAGGATATCCTTGAGGCGCTTGGGATTGTTACGCGGCTCTCTCATAAATCAGGATTTTATCACGATCTGCACTTTCACGGGCAAAAGGCATCAGACCTCCGTCAGTTATCAAGTCTATATCGCGTCCTAAAAGGTTCTTTAAATCTTCATACATTCCGCTCAACGTGAAAAGGCTGAAATGCTGTGACTTGTCAGGAAGAATCAGCAAGTCAACATCGCTGTTTTCGTGCTCTTCTCCTCGCGAAAAAGAGCCGAAAAGCCAAACCTTCAAGACGGGTTGTGTCTGGAAGTAGTCTGCTATCTGTTGAATCATCTCCTGCGTTGTCATAACCATAGTTGTGATGTTTACTCGCTGCAAATATAGGCAATAATTTCGAAAGTTCCAAATAATTAGACGAAAATCTACTTTTCGAGCCCAACGCACGGGGGACGGGCGTCTAGCGTTAAGGCAGTTGGAGGGGAAGAGTGCCGTGCAAACAGGGAGAAAGTGCCTAGGTAAAAGGGAGCGAATGCCTAGGTAAGCAGATTCGGGCGGCCGCCCGCATTCATTCGGGCGAGGGGCCGTATTAATTCGGGCGGGAGGCCGCATTATTGCGACCGCCCGCCCGTAACCGAGTTTTATACCTTGAATCCTATATATTTCTCTCAGCCCATAGGCATCATCGTTTTTAGGGTTCAATATTTGTTTACATCTATACTGCCACGCCAGTGCGCATGACCTCACGATAAATGGGCGTGTCCTCATCACTTTCCAAGAGTATTGGCTCTATGTAGCAGCTGATATTGCGAGTGGCACGGCCGAGGGATACTGCCGTGTCCCACCATTTGCTTTTGTCGGCCTTGGGGACGATTACAGCAACGTCGATGTCGCTCCACTCATTAGGGCAGTCCTTGGCGTATGAACCAAACATCATCACCTTCATCGCCGGGTCGAAACTCGGGGCGATGGCCTCTTTGTAGCGGCGTACCAATTCCAAGGCGAACTCTTTTGGCAGAATCCCCTGAATAGTATCGGGCGTAAAGGCCACAGGGTCTATAACTTTTCTTTCAGCTTTTCGAGTATCCATGCGTGAAATTGTTTGGTTTGTTCTATTATTACAGCAGTGGTCTCACAATTGAGCGTGCGAGCAATGTCATCTTTATATTCCTGATAGCGAGCCTCAATGTTCATCTGCTTGATGCCCTCAAGGAAGTCCTTCTGCTCATCGCTCATCTTCGTATAAAGGCCACACCCTTTAGCTATTCGCCCATGGTCATGAAGATAGGGCGGATCGTCCTCGCGACAGGCACTCCAATAGGCCTTCAAAGTCTTCTCAATGACTTGATGGCACATAAAACCAACATATAGCCATCGGCGCGTCTGGTGCATGGCCTCGGCAGTGTCGAGGTCGTAGTCAGCTATATTGAGCCAGTATCGCACTTTTTCTTCTTGTGTCATAAATATTTTGCTGTTTCTGCCGCAAAGATACGAATAAGTGAGCAAAAAAACAAATTTTCATTTGATTTTTTTCGAACGAGAGTATTTTCACCAAGGTGAAAGATAGGCAATATTTTCGAAAGTTCCAAATAAATATTAAAAAAAACTGGTGTTATGGCTTGGAGTTAGGAGAAATTTTGTAATTTTGCAACGGAAATAATAAAATAAGGACAAATGCACGCAAGCGACAGCATCGTTATCATACCTACGTATAACGAGAAGGAGAACATCGAGAAGATCATCCGGGCCGTGTTCGGACTGGAGAAATGTTTCCATATTCTGGTGATTGACGACGGGTCTCCTGACGGTACAGCTGCTATCGTGAAGGGAATGATGGCGCAGGAGGAGTTCAGCGACCGGCTGTTTATCCTTGAGCGTAGTGGCAAGCTGGGCTTGGGTACGGCTTACATCACTGGATTCAAGTGGGCATTGGAACGCGACTATGGCTATATCTTCGAGATGGATGCCGACTTCAGTCACGATCCCAACGACCTGCCTCGATTGTATTCCGCTTGTGCTGACGAGGGTTACGACGTGGCCATTGGTTCGCGCTATGTCAGTGGTGTGAACGTGGTGAATTGGCCCATTGGTCGCGTGCTGATGAGCTATTTTGCTTCGAAGTATGTGCGACTGGTTACTGGTTTCAAGGTTCACGACACAACAGCGGGTTTTAAGTGCTACAAGCGTCGCGTGCTGAAGACCATCGAACTGGACAAGATTCGCTTCAAGGGCTATGGTTTCCAGATTGAGATGAAGTTTACAGCCTATAAGATTGGCTTTAAGATTAAGGAGGTTCCCGTCATCTTTGTCAATCGTCGCGAGGGTGTCTCGAAGATGTCGGGTGGCATCTTTGGCGAGGCATTCTTTGGTGTCATGCGTCTGCGCTGGGATGGCTGGACGCGGAAGTATCCGAAAATCTGCGATTAGCTGTTAGCAGTTAGCCATTAGCTATTAGCCAATAGCCAACAGCCAATAGCCCTTATTGATCCGGATTATCCACAAACCCCTGGTATTCAGGAGCTAAGGCCGACATCACCGAGTCGTAGGCCTGATTCATTGTGGCCTGGACATTCTGTGCGCCCTGCCCAATAGGATAGACGGGCTGATGGATGGTCAGCGACAGGGGATGCCACGTGGCAAAATGCCAGTCCTTCATGCGAGGCATCACGTCGAACGAGCCATTGATGGTCAGTGGCACAACGGGCAGTTGCAGTTCGTCAGCCAATGCGAAGGCACCTTTCTTGAACGCGCCCATGTGGCCAGTAAACGAGCGGGCACCCTCAGGAAACACCACCACGCTACAGTTGCCAGTCTTCAGAATATGACGTGCAGCCTCGTAGGTATGACGCACCTTCCCCACCCCACGCTTGTCGACCATAATCTGGTGAGACTTCTGGCAGGCATAACCCACGAAGGGAATCTTGTTGATCTGGTACTTCATCATCCACTTGAAGTTACGACCCAGGAAGCCGTAAATCAGGAAGATGTCGAACGCGCCCTGATGGTTGGACACAAAGACATACGACTGGTTGGGTTCCAAGTGTTCACGACCCTCGACCTTGACAGGCAACAGGAAGACACGCGTAATAGTTCGCGCCCACCAGCGACCAGGGTAATAGCCCCAATAGTGACCATCGCCCAACGTACATCCTACGCCCACCAGGAATGCAGTCCAGATGGTCATCACAATGGTGACGGGAATGGCAATAAAAACCTGATAAATGCAATATAGAATCTTCATATCAATTCTTACTTCTAAGTGTGATGACCGCTATCTCGCCAGGGAGACCTAAGCGGAAAGGAATGAGTGCACCCAATCCTGTAGACACAAAAATGCCACGATTACCCTCATAGGTCCAGCCTCCCCATTCGTCGTACGAGAGTGCAGCCGGTGACCAGCCAAAGACTTCGAACTGTCCGCCGTGGGTATGTCCGCTCAACGTCAGCTGAGCCTTACACTCAGGCAGAATCTTCTCCCGCCAACAAGTTGGGTCGTGCTGAAGCATCACGACAAAGGCATTATCACGGATGCCCGCCAATGTCTTCTTGACATCACCCTTGCGAGGCATGCGTTTCACCTTGCCCCAGTTCTCCATACCAGCAATGACGATGGAGTCAGAGTCGCGACGAATAATTGTACGCTCGTTGAGCAATAGGCGCCAGCCAAACTGCCGTTCTGTCTGTTCTGTCTGGGTGACAAGACGGGCTTTGGTGGCTTCGTCACAGTCAAGATAGGTGGGATAGTCGTGATTACCCATAATGCTATAGACGCCATCCTTGGCATGCAGTTGTTTGAGCAATGCTGTATGCTCCTGCAGTTCGTCAGGATGCAGATTTTCCAAATCGCCTGTAAAGACTATCACGTCAGGCTTGAGTGCGTTGATGCTGTCAATGGCACGCTGCAACATGCCCTCAGGACTATTTGACTGCGAACCCACATGGGCGTCGCTGAACTGCACTATGCGATAACCGTCGAAAGCCTTGGGCAGGTCGGCTGAGGCGAAGGTGTAACGATGCACCTCAAACGACTGGAAGACCACGAAATGGCCATAGAGCACCAAGGCCCATATAATTAATGTACACGCGAAGGCACCTTTCTTCCAATGCTTGCGTGGCATGAGCCAACGGCATAAGAGTGAAAGGACCAGAGGAACTACAATGAGTCCCATCAGAAAGAAAAAAGGAATGGCATAACGGGCTATCATAACTCGGAATGATTAAAACGGATTTCTTCTCCAACAGTATGAGTATTCACTTGTCCGTTGGCATAGACAGAGTGACCATTACACAAGGTACGCTCTACCTTCCAATTGAAGGTATGGTCCTCCATCGGACTCCACTTACACTTGCTCTCGATGAGGTCTTTCGTAACTGTCCACGGTGACTTAGGACGAACGATAGTGATATCAGCGCGATAACCTTTACGCAGGAATCCACGCTGACGGACACCAAACAACCGGGCAGGATTGTGACACATCAGCTCTACCAGCCGTTCTATCGTCAGCACGCCAGCATCCACCAGTTCCAACATGGTGACCAGCGAGAACTGAATCATCGGCATTCCTGAGGCAGCCTTCACGCATCCGCCCTGCTTCTGCTCCAACAAGTGGGGAGCGTGGTCAGTAGCCACCACAGCAATACGTCCATCGTTCAAGGCTTCACGCAATATAAACTGGTCGACGGGAGTCTTGATAGAGGGGTTCACCTTGATTTTTGCGCCAAGGCGCTCATGGTCGAGCTGAGTGAAATAAAGATGGCCCACGCAGGCCTCAGCGGTGATGTTTGTGGCGATGGAATCGCGACACACCGTAAAGAGTTCTAATTCCTCTGCTGTCGAGACGTGGGCAACATGCAGGCGGGTGCCGTATTTCTTGGCCAGTTCTACAGCCTTGCGAGAAGATGCCAGACAGGCCTCCTCACTACGAATCAAGGCGTGCAAGCCAACCTGAGGGTCATCGCCCCAAGCCTTCTTGGCCTCCTCCATATTGCGGTTGATGATATCTGTATCCTCACAATGCGCCATCAAGGGCAGCTTGCAAGTCTTGAAGATACGCTCCAACGCCTCCTGTCTGTCAACCAGCATATTGCCTGTCGAAGAACCCATAAACAATTTCACGCCAGGAATGCGCTCAGATGGCAATTGGGCAAAAAGGTCGCAATTGTCGTTGGTAGCACCAAAGAAGAACGAATAGTTGACGTGACTTTTCTCGCGGGCCAGCGTGAATTTCTCTTCCAGTGCCTCCAGCGTGGTTGTCTGCGGTACACAGTTGGGCATATCGAAATAACTCGTCACACCACCTGCAGCTGCAGCACGGCTCTCTGTGTCAATGTCGGCCTTTGCTGTCAGACCTGGTTCACGGAAATGTACGTGGTCGTCTATCACGCCTGGTAACACGTAACAACCCGAGGCATCAATCGTCTCATCAAACGATGCCTCGGGCTGTTGTTTGGTAATCTCAATAATGTTGCCGTCCTCAATGACGATAAAACCGTCTGAGGTTCGTCCTTCGTTGACAATATGTCCTCCCTTAATCAGCACTCTCATGGCTTAGGAACGTTGGTCAACGGAGCAGGAGTCTGAGGAATCAAAGAGTCTGTGGGCAACTGCGCTGGAGCTGGAGCTTGTGCTTGTACTGGTACTGCTCCCGCTGGTTCTTTCAGACCGTTCATACGCTCTTCGTTTTCCTGGGCAGTCGCATAGTATTCCCTCACGAAACGGTCTTTCTTGAACGTATCTGTAGCCTTCGACATGATATACTCAATCTGCGGGGTAAGTATGGGGAAACGATACTGACTGACTATCATTCTGAATACGCCAGGACCAAGTACATTATCGAAGTTGTCCTCAATGAATTTCGTCACCAGGTCGTCTTCCTCGGCAGTAATCCGTGCAGCTTCGGCATTCAACTGTTCTGCAATGGAGTCTTCATCGATTCCCTCCAGAATCATCTGGTTTTGCTTGTGGCCCAACTCGTTCATCTGACTGATCAGCTGGTTGTGCTTATCCAGGAACTTATAGAGGCTGTCGTTCAAAGGCGTTCCGCCCACGCTGGGACCAGCAGGACCTATCTTCACCTGAATGTCACCCTCTTCCAATACGACGGGCAACAGAACCTCGTCGTCCATAAAGAGGTCAGCCACACGAACTGTATCCAGCAGTCCTGCAAAATGGAACTCACCATGCACGACGTCACAGGAGTCGATATTACGGACTTCTCCCGACTTCAGAGCTTTCAGATAGAGTTTGCTCCCATCAAGGGCAGACAATGATGATGAGCCAGTGACATTATAAGAACTGGCACATGAGGTAAGCAAAGCTACCATGAGGGACGCGTATAGAATCTTGTTCATAAACAATCGATAACGTTCTTTTATTTTGAAATCGATTGCAAATGTACAATGTTCTCGCGAAATAAGGAAAAATATTTGCTCATTTTAAAACATTTGAGCAATTATTTAGCATTTTTTGCGTCTTTCTCCAGTTCGTTGGCTATTCTGTGGCTGGCATAGAGTTGCAATATGGCTGCCACCAACAACACTACAATCCAGTTGTTGTGTACATATTTTATATAGGAAAGATACTGGATGCCCAGAAAATTTCCCTCGTTGGCAAACATCAGTAAAGCTGCCACCAGGAACAAAACATCACTAATGATCAGGATGCGACGCAGACGACGAATCACGAAATTGCTACCCTCATAACGCTGGCGCAACTGCATGGCAGCAAACAACAAGGCGCCTGGAGCAAACACATAGGGCGCCCAGGACTGCAGAAACAGGCTCGCACCAGAACCTACGACCATCAGCAGTCCACCCAACAGCAGAAGGGCTGTCTCAACATTACTCAGCTGTCGCATTCTGTTCCTCCTCCAGATCGTCGCTGAGCACGAAGATGTCCTCGTCGTCAGTCTTCATGAAATAACGCTCACGGGCTATCTTCTCAATAGCCTTCGGATTGCTGTCCAGTTCACGTATCCGAGCCTGATTCTTCTTGTTCAGGTTGTCGTACTTCTCTATCTCGCCCTCCAGTTCGCTGATACGTTGCGTGTTACGCATGTGATGCCATACGCTATTCTCGTCAACAAAACCTATCAGCACCACCGCCAAAACGGTTACCAAGACGTACTTCAATCCTGGGACATGCCAGATACGTAGTAGCAAAGATTTCATCTTCTTCATACCAATTTCACTTTTCGCTTGCAAAATTACAAAAATATTATGAATTATGCATTATGAATTATGAATTATTTCGTACCTTTGCAGTCACAATTATATAAAATATGGAAGAATATATTGTTTCGGCCCGTAAATATCGCCCTGTCACCTTCGATACGGTGGTGGGACAACAGGCACTGACTACTACGCTGAAAAATGCCGTGAAGAGCGGAAAACTGGCTCATGCTTACCTCTTCTGCGGACCACGCGGTGTGGGTAAGACCACCTGTGCACGCATCTTTGCGAAGGCCATCAACTGTATGTCGCCCACGGAGAACGGTGAGGCGTGTGGACAGTGTGAAAGCTGTCAAGCGTTCAACGAACAACGCTCGTTTAACATCTTTGAGCTCGATGCTGCATCCAACAATAGCGTGGAGCACATCAAGACGCTGATGGAGCAGACGCGCATCCCGCCGCAGGTAGGCAAGTACAAGGTTTTCATTATTGACGAGGTTCACATGCTGTCAACAGCTGCCTTCAATGCCTTCCTGAAGACGTTGGAGGAGCCACCCGCACATGTCATCTTCATCCTGGCCACGACGGAGAAACATAAAATCCTGCCTACCATTCTGAGCCGTTGTCAGATTTATGACTTCGAGCGCATGACCGTCCGAAACACCATCGACCATCTGAAGTCGGTGGCTGAGAAGGAGGGCATCACCTACGAGGAAGAAGCACTGGCCGTGATTGCTGAGAAGGCAGATGGCGGCATGCGCGATGCACTCTCCATCTTCGACCAGGCAGCCTCATTCTGTCAGGGTAACATCACCTACCAGAAAGTGATTGAGGACCTGAACGTGCTCGACTCGGAGAACTACTTCCAGATTATCGACCTCTCTATTATTAATAAGGTGGCAGACATCATGGTGCTGCTCAACCAGATTATCAACAAGGGCTTCGATGGCGGACTGCTCGTTCAGGGACTGGCCAAGCATGTGCGTAACGTGTTGATGGCAAAAGACCCGCAGACATTACCTCTGCTGGAGGTCAGCGACCAACAGCGCGAGCGCTATCAGCAACAGGCAAAGAAGTGCCCCACCCCATTCCTCTATAAGGCGCTGCAACTGATGAACCAGTGCGACATCAACTACCGACAGTCATCGAACAAACGCTTGTTGGTGGAACTGACGCTTATCGAGATAGCGCAGATTACGCAGCCTGAGGATGCGCCTGGCAGTGGGCGTAAGCCCAGAAGATTGAAATCCCTGTTTAAGCAACTGATTCAGCAGTCTCAGCCCAAGACCACAGCCCCGCAGGTAGCTGTGGCTGAACCTGCTGCATCAACCCCAACAAGAGCAACCCAACCTACAAAACCCACAACCCCTACTGCACGCGCCCCCAAGCTCAAGAGCAGCATCAGCCTTTCTTGGGGAAATATGCGCCAAAAGATGAATGGTGGCAAAACCATTCTTCCTACCGACGCCTCTCAGGACAATAGTGATTCCGAGAACAATCAACCTTTTACCCCTGAGGAACTTCAGATAGAATGGCTGTCCATGTGTAACCGCATGCCTCAGCACCTGAGTGGTGTGGCTACACGCATGAAGAACATGAATCCTGTCATCACGGAATTCCCAGCCCTAGAGGTCGTAGTGGAAAACCAACTGGCAATGGAACAAATGGAGCAGATAAAGGGCAGTATTGTCAACACGCTGAAACGTGACCTACACAATCAGGGCATCACGCTCTCCATGCGTGTGGCTGAGCACAAAAAAGGCGAACGCATCCTCACGCGTCGCGAACAATACGAACTGATGGAGAAAGAAAATCCCTCAGTAGCTAAACTGAGGGAAATATTCGATTTGAATCTGGCCTAACGCCATCTTACATCTTACATCAAATCAGCGGCATTCCAAGTTTCTTGCATTCGGCACGCATATCCTCAGGCCAGATGCTAGCTTGGATTTCACCGATGTGACCTTTGTGCAACAGCACCATACACAGACGGCTCTGACCGATACCACCACCAATTGACAGAGGCAACTCGTCGTTCAGCAATTTCTGGTGGAAATACAGGTTCTTGCGCTCTTCCTTGCCCTCAATTTTCAACTGGCGCAGCAGGCTTTCCTTATCCACACGGATACCCATGGACGACAACTCAAAGCTACGGCCCAACACGGGATACCATATCAAGATATCACCATTCAAGCCCTCACGGCCATTCTCGCCAACGGTGCTCCAGTCATCATAGTCTGGTGCACGACCGTCATGTTTCTCACCGTTCGACAGTTTGCCACCTATACCTATAATAAATACGGCACCATACTTCTCACAGATGGCATCCTCACGCTCCTTCGGTGTCTTGTCGGGATACATCTGCAGCAACTCCTCTGCATGGATAAAGTGAATCTTCTCAGGCAGGAAAGGTTTGATCTGCGGATAGGTCTCACAAGTCAGATACTCCGTCCTGCGGATAGCAGCATAGATGCGCTCCACCACATTCTTCAGATAGCTGATAGTACGCTGTTCCTTCGTAATCACAGCTTCCCAGTCCCACTGGTCAACATACAGCGAGTGTAGGTTGTCCAACTCTTCGTCAGCTCGGATGGCGTTCATGTCGGTGTAGATGCCATAGCCTGGCTCAATCTTGTACTCTGCCAACGACAGACGCTTCCATTTAGCCAACGAATGCACCACCTCAGCCTTGGCATCACCCAAGTCCTTGATGGGGAACGTCACAGCACGCTCAACACCATTCAAGTCGTCGTTGATTCCTAAGCCCTGAAGTACAAACAACGGGGCTGTCACACGGCGAAGGCGCAACTCGGTAGATATGTTCTGTTGGAAGAATTCCTTAATTAGTTTAATACCCTGCTCCGTCTGTTTCATGTCGAGCAGGGATTTGTAATCAATGGGGGTAATCAGTTGACTCATTTCCTTGTAATTTTCAAATTTGCGTGCAAAGATACACAAATAATATTAAATTGCAAACAAAAACTTTAAATATTTTTGCAAATTGATAGTCATTCTTGATTTTTGCTAACTTTTTGCATCGAGAACTCATCCTGTTAACAAATCATAATTATCAATTGTCAATTATCAATTATCAATTAAAAATTGTACCTTTGCAGTCGTTTTACAAAGATAAGATTTCGTATCAGGCCCCGTAGCTTAGCTGAATAGAGCGTCAGATTCCGGTTCTGAAGGTCTTGGGTTTGAATCCCAACGGGGTCACAAAATGAGCGCAGCTCCGAAAAGGAACTGCGCTCGCTTTATATTCAGAGTTTTCTAATTACTCCTCAACGGCAGCCTGCGCGGCGGCTAACGGGAACTTTTACACACGTTCTGCAAATTTTGCTTGCAAAATTAATAATTTCTCATGGAGAGATACTTCGTTTCTCATTTTCGTAGAAACTCGCTGGGAGTGAGACCGAAGTGTTTTTTGAATACACGAGTAAAATGTTGCGGATATTCAAAGCCGAGGAGTTCAGAAGTTTCTGAGATGGTTTTTCCGTCGTGCAGATAGGCAGTGGCTCGTTGCATCACGAAGTTGCGGATGATGGCTGTGGCTGTCTCGCCTGTAGTCTGACGGATAAGGTCGCCGAAGTAGTTAGGCGAAAGGAACAGCGCCAAGGGAACACAGCCCATTATCGGAGCCACCAGAAGACCGACCACTTCCAAAAATACAAGCAGGGCACGCTCCACATGGTGAAAGACCTGAAGCTACCCACGATGAAACCACTCGATCCAGAGACGATGAAACTGATATTCAAAAAGCAGAGATAATATGGACTACGTAAAACTTGGGAACTCAGACCTGCGTGTGTCACGCATCTGCCTGGCCTTAGATCAACTGTTCTTCTTATAGCTCTGCACAGCCCAACAGCCCATCAGTGTGCCGATGCCCGCAAGGGCTAAGACCTGGTGGGCAGTTTCGTGCAGGCCTCCACCACGGATGAAGACGGTGCGGATGGCATCGATGAAGTAGTGCATGGGGTTGATATAGGTGGTGAGATAGGCCCACTGGGGCATGGATCGCGTAGGGGTGAAAAGTCCCGAAAGCAGCATGATGCTCACCACAAAGAACCACATCACGAACATGGCCTGCTGCATGGTGTCGGAGTAGTTGGACACGATGAGTCCGAACGACGAGAAGAACATCGCCAGCAGCATAGCAAGCACGTAGATGAGCCACACGGGACCAGCAGGTGTGATGCCATAGACGAGCCACGCCAACAACAAGCACACGGTGATGACAAACAGCGCAATGAGCCAGTAAGGGATAAGTTTGGCGAGGATGAACGACCACTTGGAGACGGGTGTGACGTTGATCTGTTCGATGGTGCCTGCCTCTTTCTCGCCAACGATATTGAGTGTGGGCAGAAAGCCCGTCATCAGCATCATCACAATGGCAAAGAGGGCCGGAATCATGAAGAGTTTGTAGTTCTGTTGTTTATTGTAGAGGGTAAGCACGGAAGCGGCTGAGAGCGTTGAGACAGGAGCACTGACTATCTGACTCAGATAGGCGCTACCCATTGAGCCTTTGGTGCCGTTGACGGCATTGGCTGCAATGAGATACTGGCCACCGCGAATCTCGAGGATGACATCGGCCCTACCCTTCTCAATGTCCTTCATCGCTTCAGCGTAGGTGGCCTTCTGTCCACCGAAGATGAAATAATTAGAGGCAGCAATCTGCTGTACCAACCGCTGCGACTCCACGGTGTGGTCTATGTCAACCACATCTACCACGATGTTCTTCACTTCCATCTGCATCACCCACGGCATGACGCACATGATGACGATGGGGAACATGATGTTGAGTTTGGGAAGAAACGCATTGCGGCGTATCTGCAGGAACTCTTTTTGAATGAGATATTTTATCATAATTGAGAATTCTTATCACCTCAGTCTTACATCAAACTTCTTCAGGGCGATGGCGAGCAACACTACCGTCATACCAGCCAGCACAGCTACCTCGCGAGCCACTTCGCCAAAACCTACACCCATAATCATCAGCTTGCGCATAGCCTCGATATAGTAGCGTGGTGGAACCACAGCAGCCAGCCATTGCAGCACTTGAGGCATTGACTCTACTGGAAACAGCATGCCCGACAGCATCACCACAGGCATGAGCAGTACCATAGCCGACATCAACAGTGCCACGAGTTGCGTCTGTGCCACGTTGGAGATGAGCAGTCCCAGCGAGAGCGCCAGCAGAATATAGAGGGTGCTCACAGCCAGAATCCAGAACAGCGAACCAGCAAGGGGCACTCCCAGCACGAAACGCGCCATCAACAAGATGGTAATAAGGATGCCGAAGGCTAGTACCAGATAAGGCACTGCCTTAGCGATAATCACCATCAAGGGGCGCACGGGCGATACCAACAGCACCTCCATCGTACCTTTCTCTTTCTCGCGGACAATCGATATCGAGGTCATCATGGCACAGATGAGCATCAGCAGCATACCCATGATGGCTGGCACGAAGTTGTAGGCCGACTTCATCTGCGGATTATAGAGGAGCCTCACCCCCAGCCCCGGCCTCACCCCTAACCCCTCTCCAAGGGGCGAGGGGAGTGAATAGTGTTTGCCGTCAACTGGCTGAGACAGTATGCTTTGGGCGTATGTGGTCCATTGCTGAGCCATATTGGGGTCGCTACCGTCAACCATGATTTGCCACTGAAGGTTACTACTCCCCTCGCCCTTTGGAGAGGGGCTGGGGGTGAGGCTCATATCAGCCTTCTGACTGCGGATGAGCCGTTCGGCCTCCTGCGGGGTGTTCACCGTCTGCGTGATAATGAAGTATTCCGATTGTGCCAGTCGTTCTACGGCCTGCTGCGTACGGGGCGACATCTCAGAGGTGACCACCACCGTGCGCACATTCTTCACATCGGTGGTGATGGCGAAGCCGAAGAGCAGCATCATCACCACGGGCATGCCGAAGAGGATGAGCATCGTACGCTTGTCGCGCAGAATATGCTTGGCTTCCTTGATTACAAATGCTATAAACTGTTTCATTTCTCTAAACACTAAACTCTAAACGCTCAACTGTCACTACGGGTGGCCTGACGGGCCAGATAGGTAAACACATGGTCCATGTCGGGTTGGTGGAAACGCTGTTTCAGTTCATCGGGTGTGCCGAGTGCGCTGATTTTGCCGTCCACCATGATAGAGATGCGGTCGCAATATTCTGCCTCGTCCATATAGTGGGTAGTCACGAAGACGGTGATGCCGCGACGGGCAGCGTCGTAGATGAGTTCCCAGAACTGGCGGCGTGTGGCGGGATCGACACCACCCGTGGGTTCGTCGAGGAACACCACGCCCGGCTCGTGGAAGATAGAGACGGAGAAGGCCAGTTTCTGTTTCCAACCCAATGGCAGCGAGCCAACGAGGTCGTTCTTGTGCTCCGTGAACTTCAGGCGTTCCATGAGTTCATCGGTCTTGCGACGAATCTCATCGTCCTTCATACCATAGATGCCGGCAAAGAGACGGATATTCTCGGCAACGGTGAGGTCTTCATAAAGCGAGAACCTTTGTGACATATAGCCTATGTGGCGCTTAATCTGCTCATACTCCGTGCGGATGTCGAAACCTACCACCCTACCCGTTCCACTGGTGGGTTGGTTCAGTCCTGTCAGCATGTGCATCGCCGTCGTCTTGCCAGCACCGTTGGCTCCCAGGAATCCGAATATCTCGCCTCGCTTAACACTGAACGAGATGTCGTCAACGGCATGGAAATCGCCAAAGGCTTTTACCAGATGCTCCACCTCAATGACGTTGTCCGACTCTTCACTTTTCACTTTTAGCCCTTCACTTTTATCTATTCCTGGCGGGTTAAAGATGCTGGCAAACTGGGTGAGGATATCATCGGGAGTGCCAATACCGCGCACCTTCCCTTGGTCCAGAAAAGCGACGCGCTCGCAACAACGCACCTCGTCGAGATAAGGCGTTGAAGCCACAATGGTGATACCACTTTCCTTCAGCATCAGCAGCATCTCCCACAGCTCCTTACGGCTCACGGGGTCAACACCCGTGGTGGGCTCGTCGAGGAAGAGCACACTGGGTTGGTGTACCAATGCACACGAGAGTGCCAGTTTCTGCTTCATACCACCCGAGAGGGCGCCCGCCTTGCGGTCTTTGAAGCGTTCTATCTGCGAGTAGATGGCTTTGATACTATCGTAGCCTTCATCAACGGTAGTGCCGAAAAGGGTGGCAAAGAAGTTCAGGTTCTCCTCGATGGTGAGGTCTTGGTAGAGCGAGAACTTGCCCGGCATATACCCCACCCTGCTACGCACCTCGCTCATCTGCTTCACCACGTCGTAGCCATCTACAGTCGCCGTGCCTGCATCGGGCAGCAACAGCGAACAGAGGATGCGAAACATCGATGTCTTTCCGGCACCATCAGGGCCAATCAGTCCAAAGACCTCACCTTTGCCGACAGCAAACGACACATCGCAAAGTGCCTGAATTGGAGCCTCACCCCCAGCCCCTCTCCAAAGGGCGAGGGGAGTTGTTGCTTCTTTACCGTAGCTTTTGCTGACGTTTTTAACAATGATTGCTTCATTCATCGCTATCTATTTTCGAAGGAATTGTCTATTTACTCCCCTCGCCCTTTGGAGAGGGGTCGGGGGTGAGGCCCTTTACTTCCCCATACATACCAATCTTCACAAATCCATCATTTTTGATAGCTACCTTGACGGCATACACCAGATCGGCACGCTCATCGTCTGTGAGAATAGTCTTGGGTGTAAACTCCGAACGAGACGATATCCAGCTGATCGTACCTGCATACTCCTTGCGCTGCCCGTCACCATAGTTAGCAAATACCTTTACCTTCTGTCCAATCTTGAGATTCTGCAACTGAGCAGAAGTAACATAGGCACGCAGTTTCATTGACTCGGTATCGGCAATCTTAAATAATGGTTTTCCAACACTCACGAACTCACCACGTTCCACATATTTTTCGAGAATGGTTCCCTTGGTGGGAGTCATGATGTGACACTTGCGGAGCATATCCTGCAACTGTGCTTTCTGAACCTCAGCAGTCGAGAGTTGAGAGTTGAGAGTTGAGAGTTGAGTGTTGAGCGATGATATCTGCGCATCCAACTGCTTCTGCAACACTTTTACCTGGCTCGTAGCGTCGTCGAGCATCTTCGAGGGGGCAGCCCCGTCGGCAACCAGTTCGCGGTAGCGCTGCTCGTCCTGCTGGGCCTTAGCCAACTGCTGGCGTGTGGCAGCTATCTGGCGTTCCATATCGGGTTTCTGACTCTGATACACCGCTTTGGTAGCGTCCATCTGCTGAATCTTCAGCCACGTCTGCGTGGTGTCAATAAGTCCCACCTCTCGGGCTGCCTCCATCTTGTCGCCCTCGTTCACGTCAAACGACAGCAATGCCCCACTCTGTTCGGCAAACACGGTCGTCTCGGTAGCCTCGAACGTGCCCGTTGCATCGTATTCTTTCTCGTTGTTTCCGCAGGCTGTCATCATCAGCGCCACACCTGCCAATACATATATCTTTTTCATATGCTTAATGATTTGTCGTGTATTTGTTGTTGTATATCTCTTTCAGCATTTCAATCTCGTGTACTGACTGTTGCACACAGGCAGCATGCTCCTGATTAATTTCGCGCACCAGGTCGTTCGCATCGATGATGCCGTGTGCCAGCTTCGACTCTGCCGCTTTTCTCACAGCCTGTCGCAGCGATATAATCTCTCCGTCTTGAGCCATCAGCTTCTGATAGCGTGCAATGTTCTCGTGCTGCTGAATCTGTTCCAGGTTGTTATTGAAGAGGAATACCTCCCGGTTGTTTTCTGTCATATCACGCTGCAACTGCAGTTTTGCCTTGTCGTTCTTGCGGGTATAGAGGGCACCGATAGTCCATGACACCCTTGCACCGACGAGGCCATTCAGGCTCCATTTGTGGCGCATCATGTCTTCGAACATATTCAGCCCCGGATAACCATAGAAGCCCTGTGCAAACACACCCACCTTCGGCATCAGTGCTGCGTTGAGTGCCTTCTCCTGAGCATTCAGCACACTGATCTGTGCATCCAGCACCTTCAGTTCTGGTCTCTGGTTTCCTGTCGCCAGATTTCTGCCATCAGACTTCACTTGTGGCTTCTGTATGTTGTTGATCTCGATACCACAAAAAGTGCTCAGCATGCGTTGTAGCATCTGTTTCTGCGATACCAGCTCAGTGCCCTTCTGCACCGCATTCAGTCTCTCTGCCTTCACACTCTGCAGATCGCTTTCGGCTGCTGTTCCGCGCTTGGTCATCGACTCCAGTTTGCGTTCGTTGCCTGCCAGCAGTGTCTGCAGGTCAGTGTTCAACTTGATTTGTTCGTCAATCAGCAACAGCCCGAAATACATCTCATTCACACGCTTGCGAACATTATAAATATTGACTTCGTTCTGTGCCGCCTGCACCTTGCCCTGTTCACGGGCTATGCGTTTCTGACTGCCGATGACGCCTCCGTCATAGATGGTCTGCTGCACATCGATACCCACACGGTACTGATCCTTCGTCAGTCCCTTCATGTCAATGCCCATACCGCTCATCATCGCTTTCATCTCACTGGGCCACGCAGTCACATCACTCTGATACGTGGCCTGTGCCTGAGCCGACACTTGCGGTAGCCACCCCTTCTGGATGTTGGCAACCGTCAACTGGGTGGTCTTCTCGATGAGACCATACTGCTGTATCAGCGGATAATTCTTCTCTGCTGCCTGCTGACAATCGTCCAATGTCTGTCCCTGAGCCAGCATCGGCAACATTGTCAAACTTAAAACTAATTTCTTCATATTTTTATTGTCATTGAATTCTGGGTGCAAAAGTACGATGTTTTTTTCATCGTGGCGTTATCTGCAGGAATGGAAAGATGTTCTTTTTGTTCGATTTGCGTAAAAACAGAGCATTATTTCATAGAAAATGATTATCTTTGCAAACAAAAAGGACTTCTTATGAACAGACAACCACAATTGATGGACCGTTCGCAGATGCAGCACATATTAGCTCCTGATCTGCAGAAGATACGCCAACAAGTGTATTTTGATAATGAGCTTGGCATCGTGCATGGAGATTCGACGGTGTTCAAACTCATTATGAAGCAGAAGCCACCATTCATTATCAACGACCACCGACTGGGTGTTATTCTGAATGGCGAGGCCTGCATCAACTTCAACCTGCAAGACCGCCACCTCACTGCAGGTACATTGGCCTATCTGGGGCCTGGCACCATCATCATGCCTCATCAGTTCTCGAACAACTTTGAAATTCGTGGCGTGATACTTTTCAGCCAGTTTCCTATGCCTTTTGCCCCAGGACAGATGCCGTCGGCCTTCAACGGACAGGTGCGCGATTTCCAAATACCCCCCAGCGAGAGCGACCAGCAGACGGCACTCGACATCATCGAAACGCTTTGGAAGATGGTGCATCAGCCCGAATACCATCATCCCACAGCCAGCGCACTTGTGGCAGCATTAATGCAACATTACGACGGATGCTATCGCAAACAAGCTGACCGGGCTATTCACTCACAATCGCGTGAGCAGACCATCTTCGACCGTTTCCTCCAACTGGTCACCCAGCATTGTGCCGAGCATCACCAAATAGGCTACTATGCCGAGCGTATGTGCCTCACTGAGCGATACCTGAGCACCGTCATCCGACAAACCAGCGGCACCACCGCCAAAGACTGGATAGACCGTGCCCTCATCACACGCATCAAAATAGAACTGCGCCACACGGACAAGTCTTCAGCACAGATAGCCGAGGAGATGCACTTTGCCAACCCCTCATTCTTCTCCAAGTATTTCCGCCGCCTCACCGGCATGACGCCAGGCGATTATAAAAGAGTATAAAGTAATGATAAAGGAACAGATATCCATTTTAATGGTTGTGATGAGTGGTCTATGTCAACCTCTGTCTGCGCAATCCCTATTTCATCGCATTGATAGTACCGTTGCATCCCGCTACTATCGCATGCGTGGCATTGATACAACGTATATCTCGCGGCCAACGACCAAATGGACCATCTCGGCACGGATGAATGTGTCGGGTACAACGATTAAGACTGAGGGTATGGATAATGGTCGGCATTTCCTGTCGGAGATGAAAGCCGACAGAAAGGCTACACTGAGCCTGGGTGTCAGCTATCTCGGAGTCTCACTCAGTGCTTCTCTCAATCCGGCAAAGTTGATGGGTAAGTACCATGACTATGAACTGAACTTCAACAGCTACGGCCGACGTTTCGGCTTCGATATCGTCTATCAAGACGCCAAAAACTTCTCAGGCTGGCACGACCACGAAGGGATGGAACGTATCGAACTGCCTGACGGTTTACTATCTGTAAAAATATTAAACATCAACGCTTTCTATATCTTCAACAGTCGTAGATTCTCCTATCCTGCGGCCTTTTCACAGAGTTATATCCAGCGACGTTCCGCTGGTAGCTTCTTATTGGCTGTCTCAGGCCAGGGACAGCGCGCTACACTCGAATGGGAAAAGGAGATGAATCTCAAGATGATGAACATCGGTATCGGCGCAGGCTACGGTTACAACTACGTACCCGGACAAGGTTGGCTGCTACACATCTCTGGCCTGCCAACGTTTATTGTCTATAGCAAAACATCGATGACCTTCGGTGACGATCGCATACCTTTACACTACCACTTCCCAGAAGTCATCATCACAGGTCGAGGATCTGTAGTACGACAATGGGGCAACAAGTTCCTGGGCCTGTCGATGGTATTCAACTTCACCAACATCGGCAATAAAGAGAGTCTTACCGTTCATAACACCAAATGGCTCGTACGTACATTCTTTGGCTTACGGTTGGGCAAATAACAGGACACACTATTTCCCTAAGAACTCGCTGGGAGTAAGCCCCGTGATGCGCTTGAAGAGACGAGTAAAATGGTGGGGGAAATCGAATCCGAGCAGGCGGGAGGTCTCGCTGATGTTGTGACCCTGCATCAACAGACTTTTCGCCTGATTGATTATATAATTATGTATGTAACCGATAGCCGTGCCACCAGTTGCTTTGTGGACGATGTCGCCAAAATAACGAGGCGAATAGGCCAGTTCGGAAGCGCACCAAGCGACGGTAGGCAAACCCTGCATCAGCTGACGGTTCTCACGAAAATAGGTTTGAAGCAAGTTGTGAAAGCGCTTCAGCAGGTCAGCCTCTCCCCTGTCCTCTTCGAAAAGCTGGCGCTGATAGATACGATTACAGTATTCCAGTATCAGGCGCAGATAAGCCAGCAGCACGCTTCGGAGTGAAGGTGAATCCTCGTGCGTCTGCAACTCTTGTCGCATCTGGGTCACCAGTTGCGTGATGCTGAGCCATTCGTCGGGCTCCATGCGCAGCGAACCATCGAAGAAATACGAGAAGAACTGATAGCGGTCAATCTGGCGTTCCAGTTCAGTGCCGTGCAACAGTTCAGGCGACCACAGCACCACCCAGCCACACAACGAGATGCGCTCGCCATTGTCCTCCAAACCGCCTATCTGTCCTGGTTCTACAGCTATGATGGAGGCATCGCTTACCTGCAGCGTCTTCATACCGTAAGAGAGCGTATTGGGAAACTGTCGCTGGATGAACAACCCATACACGCCATAGTTGTTCAGACTATGACGGAAGGGGGCCAACTCGTCATAATGGATAATACTGATCAATGGGTGCAATACGGGTGCATCCACAAAACGGGCGTAGTCGTTAGGACAATCAACCTTCAAAATATTCCTCATATCGGTTGCAAAGATACATAAAATAGTCTAATAATGGTAGAAATTTAATGGTTTTTTAGCACTTTCTGCGAAATTGGTATATAATCAGCCAATTTGTGTAATAGCTATATAATATATAATGTGTACCTTTGCACCCAGAAACTTAAAAACGATAAATTATGTTAGGCAATTTCACATTCCACAATCCCACGAAGCTGCACTTTGGTGAGGATTCTTTAAGCAAACTGAGTGAAGAACTGAAAAACTATGGCAAGAAGGTGATGCTCTGCTATGGTGGTGGTAGTATTAAGCGCAATGGCATCTACGATCAGGTGATGGACGAGCTGAAGAAGGCTGGCTGCGAGGTGGTAGAGATGGCGGGTGTGATGCCAAACCCTACTATAGAGAAGGTATTAGAGGGAGCCCACATGGCTCGCCAGGAGAATGTGGATTTCATCCTTGGCGTGGGCGGTGGCTCTACCGTTGACTACTGCAAGGCCGTAGCCGGAAGTGCTTGGTACGATGGCGATCCTTGGGAGTACTACTTCAAGAACTGGCAACCTATGACCTGCCGTTGGATTCCCGTGGGCTGTGTGCTGACAATGGCTGGCACAGGCTCTGAGATGGACAGCTGTTCGGTCATCTCAAGCCACTCGGAGAACCGTAAGTTGTTCTATAACTTCCGCAACCCAGATTTCTCCATTCTCAACCCTCGCTTCACCTTCACCGTTCCCAAGTATCAGATGGTGGCTGGTATCTACGACATCATGAGTCATATTCTGGAGCAGTATCTCTCGGGCACAGACGACAACACCAGCGACTATATTGCAGAGGGACTGATGCGCTCGCTCATCGTCAGCAGCCGCAAGGCTAACGTGAATCCAGAGGACTACGAGGCTCGTTCGAACATCATGTGGACAGCCACCTGGGCACTCAACACACTCATCGACCGCGCTAAGGCCACCGACTGGATGGTTCACATGCTTGGTCAGGCTGTGGCTGCATTTACCGATGCCACTCACGGTCATACGCTCGCTGCCGTCAGCGGTGCCTACTACCGTCTGCTCATCAGCAAATCGCCCAATGCCGTACAGAAGTTCAAGCGTCTGGCAATGAATGTATGGAACGTTTCTGCTGATGGTAAAACTGACGAACAGGTTGCGATGGAAGGTCTTGAGACGATGGAGCAATGGATGCGCGAACTGGGTCTGGCGATGAACATCACCGACTGCGGTGCCAAGCCCGAACTGATTGAGGGAATGGCTGATGCCTGCCCCATCTGTCAGGGTGGCTACTACATCTTGAATCGTGACGAGGTTGTACAAGTTTTGAAAGATAGTCTTTAGAATATGAAACAGATATTTTTGTTTTCAAGAACCATAAAAAAGTTATCCTATGAACGTCAACAAACCTATCAGTCGAAGAAAAGCACTCAAGGTCATGGGCCTTGGAATGCTTGCAGCCTGCGTTCCGACGCTTCCGTCGTTTGGAGAGTCCCCAAAGGAAAATGAGAAGAAGACCAAACGTCTGATCTTCTATTTCTCTGCAACCGGCAATAGCCTTTATATAGCCAGGCAGTTGGGCGGAGATGAAGCGACCTTGCTGAGCATCTCACAGGAAATTCACAACGAGCATCCTGATTATGAGGCAGAAGAAATAGGATTCGTGTGTCCCGTCTACTGTTTCATTCCTCCTGCCATTGTCCAGGATTTCATTGCTCGTTCATCTTTCAAGGCCGATTATTTCTTTACAGTGGGCACTTATGGAGCCCATAGCACGATATTCCCAGAGTTCGTTGATGACCTTGCCAAGAAGCACGGTTTTCAGATGAATTATATCTCCACCATCCAGATGGTCGATACTTACCTGCCGTATTTCGACATGGAAAGGGAATTGGCCGACCCCAAGCTTCAGCGTATTCCCGAAAGAGTTGCCACAGTTCTTGCTTCTATCAACAATCGCGAAAACTATATTCAGGAAGTTACAGAGCAGGACAGGATGATATGTGACGGATATTACCGCATGTCGGGACGCGACCGCCAGCGCCCGACTGTGACAAGATCGGAGAAGATTGTCTTTGCCACGGATGACTGCATCGGATGTGGAGTTTGTACTTCGGTTTGTCCGCATGGCTCCTGGAAAGTGATTGATGGTCATTCGGTTGCCAATGGGGAATGCGAAAATTGTCTGGCATGTGTTCACAACTGCCCGAAGAAAGCAATTTCAATCATTCCCACGCCTCCGGAACCCGAAGAGGCAAACAGGAATGCACGATATCGTAATCCGAATGTCAGCTTAGCTGATCTCATCAAGGCCAATAGTCAAAAATAATATGAAAGTAATTTTAGCCGCAGTACTGATGGGCGGATTGCTCACAGCCTGCACAAACCAAGAACAAAATAAAAAAGAAGAGAATATGACAACATTGAATCTGACACAGGAGTGGGACAAGGTGTTCCCGCTGAGCGAGAAAGTGAACCACTGCAAGGTGACGTTCGAAACACAGTACGGCTTGACGCTGGCAGCTGACCTCTATACGCCAAAGGATGCCAAGGGCAAGATGGCCGCCATTGCCGTGAGTGGCCCATTCGGCGCCACCAAGGAGCAGTCGAGCGGCCTCTATGCCATGCAGATGGCCGAGCGCGGCTTTGTAGCATTGGCTTTCGACCCGTCGTACACTGGCGAGAGCAGTGGAGAGCCTCGTCGCACAGCTTCACCCGACATCAATACCGAGGACTTCATGGCCGCTGTCGATTTCCTGTCGAAGCAGGAAAATGTGGATGCTGAACGTATTGGTATCATCGGCATCTGCGGTTGGGGGGGAATTGCCTTCAATGCTGCCGCTGCCGACACACGCATCAAGGCTACTGTTGTCTCGACGATGTACGACATGACCCGCGTCAGTGGCAACGGCTATTTCGACAGCGAGGACAAGGAAGAGTCGCGCCATGCTGCCCGTGAGGCACTTGCCAAGCAGCACCTGGCCGACCCGATGGCGATGGCCGGTGGCGTCGTCGATCCTCTGCCCGACGAGGCTCCTCAGTTCGTGAAGGACTACTACGATTATTACAAGACCGAGCGCGGATATCATGCCCGCAGCGGCAATTCGAACGACGGTTGGCGCGTCATCGGCACTCAGGCTTATGCCAACGCCCGTTTCCTTTATTATATCAACGAGATTCGTTCGGCAGTCCTTGTGATGCATGGTGAGAAGGCTCACTCGCGCTATTTCGGCGAAGCTGCCTACAAATATATGGTCGAAGGGAAGGCCGAAGGTTACAACACCGTCGGCAAACCTAATCCTAATCCTGAGAACAAGCAGCTGCTCATCATCCCCGGTGCCTCGCACTGCGACCTCTACGACGGCGGCTATACGGAGCTTGTGGGCAAGGGCGAGCCGAAGAATCTGATTCCTTGGGACAAGTTGGCTGATTTCTTTAAAGAGAATCTGAAATGAAGAGATTGAAGATAACGATTATCTCAATGACTTTAGCTACAACAGCAATTGCTCAGGGTGTGATGGATGTGCATAGCCACCTCATCACGCCTGAGTTTGCGTCATCACTTGAAAAAGAAGGACGATTGATGGACGAGGGATTCCCTCTGCCGAAATACGATGTGTACAATCATCTGAAATGGATGGATGAAGCCGGCGTTGAGACTTCCGTGCTGACGCTGGCAGCTCCACAGCCGACATCTGCCCAAACAGTCAGACAAACCAACGAGGCTGCCGCCCGCATCAAGAAGGAGCACCCTGAACGATTCATGTTCTGTGCTGCCCTACCCCTGCCCGATGTATCGAAAGCTATTGAGGAGGCGAAATATGCGCTCGATGTGCTGAAGGCTGATGGCATTAAACTGGCAACGAATGTTGACGGACAGTATCTTGGCGCACCAGAACTCGATACGCTTTTCTCGGTCTTGAACGAGCGTAAGGCAGTGGTAATCCTACATCCCCATCGCCCAGAACCGGTAAATAAGCAGGTGATGCAGCAGACACCGCTGGCTATGCAGGAATATCTCTCGGAGACCACTCGCGCCGTATCGAACATGATCAGTCGCAACGTATTGGCTCGTTATAATAATATAAAGGTAATAGTGCCCCATTGCGGTGCCTATCTACCACTTGCCATCCCACGCATGAAGTCGCTGACGCCCGTGATGCAGACCAACAAAATGGTAGGTGAGATTGACTACGAGGCCAACCTCCGCACCCTCTATTACGACCTTGCGGGGGCACACTCTCCAGAGGTCATCCACATGCTGCTCACCATCACCACGCCCGACCACCTGCTCTACGGCTCCGACTATCCATACGTCGCTCCGCAGGTGCTCACACAGAGTCTGGCAAGAATGAAGGACTATCTCTCGAAAGAGCCCGATCTGGCACCATTCAAGGAGATGATTCTGTGGAAGAATGCGAAGTGGTTGTTTGAACAGACGGGAGAAAAGCCAGCAGCAGCCATCGCCACAGCAAACATGATTGTCCGCATTGCTGAGATTGAGGTCTATCCGCAGTATATGAAGGAATATCTTGCCTTTGCTAACGAGGTGGATCGCCTGAGTATAGAGCGCGAGCCTGGTGTCATCTGCCTGTATCCCATGCAGAGTGCCGAAGACTCATGCCAGATTCGCATCCTCGAGATCTATGCCTCCGAGGAAGCCTATCAGCAGCATCTGAAGACAGACCACTTCCAGAAGTACAAGCAGGGTACACTCCACATGGTGAAAGACCTGAAACTGCCCACCATGAAGCCGCTCGATCCTGAAACCATGAAACTGATATTCAAAAAACAAAGATAACCATGCAAAAGATTTTATCATTTTTAGCAGCAATGTTGTTCTGCTGCTGTTCAGCAGACAGTGAAATGAAGGCGCAGAATATGGAACAGAAAATGTATATCACTATCGGTGGACAAACGCAGAGCGTGACGCTGGTCGATAATGATGCCACACGCGAGTTGGTTGCTGCACTACAGGATGCCTCCATAACAGTAACTCTTAACGACAACGATTTCGAGATATGGGGTTCGTTGGGCAGATCGCTGACAACGAAAAATGAGCAGATGACAGTTCAGCCAGGAGACATTGTGCTCTACAACGGCAGCAACATCTGCATCTTCTATGCCAGCAACTCATGGAGCTATACACGCTTAGGAAAAATCGACGGACTGTCAGAAAATGAGCTTCGCACATTCCTGAAGGCTGGCCAAAACAACATCAGTGTTACACTTTCGCTGACATCGGGCACGACTGGCATCGAGAGTGTCAATGGTAATCGTATGGAAGATGGAGCATATTACACCCTGAATGGTGTGAAGGTATCCAATCCATCTAATGGATTATATATAAATAATGGTAAAAAGGTAATATTATAATGCAAAGAATCGTTATATCTTTAATTGCAATCATGACGATGATAACAGTAAATGCACAGACGCTGACGGAGCGTCAAAAGGGATTGGCAGCATGTGCCTGCTTAATGGCACAGGGAGATATGAACCGTTTGGAGCCTGCCGTGCGTATGGCACTCGACAATGGTGTAACCATCAACGAGCTGAAGGAGGCTTTCTCGCAACTCTATGCCTACACAGGTTTCCCACGAAGTCTGAATGCGCTGGGGGTTTTGAGTAAGGTTTTGGAAAGCAAGCAGGCGAATTGGCAGGAAGGAAAGCCTTGGACACGTCCTGCTGAGTGGGATGATGCCAAGAAAGCCTACGAACTGGGCACCAAGAACCAGACACAACTCTCAGGAAAGCCTTTCAACTATGAGTTCTGCCCGCAGGATGACTACTACCTGAAATCGCACCTCTTTGGTGACATCTTCGCTGGCGATCAGCTCTCTGCTGCCGATCGTGAGATAGTTACCGTAGCTGCCCTGAGTGGTCTCGAAGGTGTAGCTCCACAACTCGCCGCCCACAAGCAGGGTGCCGTAAATATGGGTAACTCGCAGCAGCTAGTGGATGAACTCTGCGCATGGCTCTGCAAAGAGGGCTACACCCTGGACACCAAATGGCCCAAAGGCGATCCTAATCCTTACGGCAAGTACTTCATAGGCCAGAGCTATCTGGCTGATGTTGGTGGTGGTGTGATAAATGTCACGTTTGAACCTCGCTGCCGTAACAACTGGCACATCCACCACAAGCAGGTGCAGGTACTGATTTGCGTTGCTGGTCGCGGCTGGTATCAGGAATGGGGCAAGACTCCTATCCCAATGACTCCCGGCACCGTCATCGCCATCCCTGCCGAGGTGAAGCACTGGCACGGAGCACAGAAAGACTCATGGTTCCAGCACCTTACCTATCATAAGGATGTTCAAGAAGGTGCTTCAAACGAGTGGTGTGAGCCAGTAGATGATGCTACATATGATGCACTGAAAGCAAAATAGTAAGTTTAAAGACATCATGTATGGCAGCAAAGGGTTTCCTGTTGCTGCCATTATTCTTAATAAGCGTCATAAGGTACTATCGCTCGAAAATACAAACAAAAATTTATTTTCCTTTTTGTTTGGTATTTTGCACATTTAATCGTACCTTTGTATCGTTGAAGCCAAAGCATAAGTACATGATGTTTCTATCAAAACAAAGGAAGCACTCCGACGTATCTAGTACATATCTCTAACATTTCAAGTAAAGATCTCCAAAATATCAATAATAGCGCCCCAATGGAACAAGCATATAACAAGGCAGTATCTCCAATTCATGTCCGGTACTTGTACGGTAGATGTCCGGTAGATGTCCGGTATAAAAGCGGACATGTACCGGACAAGTACCGGACATATAGCGGACAACGATAGGAGGAACATAGGGGCTACATGGGGGATACTATATGGATAGAATAGAGGTATGCATAAGAAGTGTTAGAGAGTAGCATGAGATATGATAGAGTAGTATGAGAAGTGCTATAGGTTGGCATGAGATGTTTCGAAAAGAAGTATGATTAGTTTTTAAAATCATTAAAATAGGAGGAAAAAACGATGAAGATGAAAAACAATCCAGGAAATCAGTTGCCTGTGGTATACGTACCTGATGTTTGCCGACGATATGAAGGGGTGGGCTCTGGTAAAGGTGATGGACGACCGTTGTTCGCGGCAAACAATCGTAACCCGTTGCACTTTGTGTCAACGATACATGACAGAGGATGCCTTGGAAGTGGCTGCTGACAGCTACGGCGGGCTGACCGACACACCTTACCTGTCGCCACGTTGAACTATTTCGGTTGCAGACTTTGGCGGTATTCGCTGGGGGATTGACCGAGGTGCTTGGTGCAATAGCGGCTGAAGTAAGAGAGCGACGTGAAGTTCATCAGGTCGGCTATCTGGGTGAGGGACAGGCGTTCGTCATTCAGATAGTCTTTTAATATGGGGATAGATACCATAAAAATCGGTAGAATATTGAAAATATAGTTCCATAGCTTTGGCTTTTGGCTGCGAAGATACACATTATTTTATATATAAAAGAACGATTTCGGCAAAAAGTAAAAATCGTGGTGTAATTTGTGAAATAAAAGTATCGAAAAATCACCGTAACTTTGCAGCGTGATTCAGAATCACACTGCGAAGATGCTCACGCTCGGCATAACTTAAACAAGACCTGAAACTAAAAAAATCAAAAATGCTGTTGCTTTTGTGATTTTTTTTTGTACCTTTGTCCCAAATAAGAACATATTATGAAACTAAAGAAACGAAAAATCAAATATGCAGCCATCTTTATGCTTTGTTGGTTTGCCATCTTGGTCTTCCTTGTAGATGTTGTCATAAAATTCCAATCCTTGGTTGACTACTTGGGTTCATACGCATTGGTAGAGATAGACTTATTCCTATTGGTCATTCTACCTACATTGGCAGTTTATATATTTACGAAAGAAAAATGAAAATCATAGACGATAATCTGATTAATGGCGTGGCAGAGCAAGCCAAGCAATCCCCACGACTGAGGATGAACTATAACTTCCATGAAAGTCTCGATGATAAGTGTCATCGTTTTCTTAATTGTCTTGAGCCAGGCACATTTATACCAGTGCACCATCATCCTACCAAAGCCGAGACATTTGTGATTATCAAAGGTAAGGTCAAGGTAACGACCTACAACGACAATGGTGAAGTGCTGGAGTCCTGTATCATAAGTCACGATAGCGGCACGTATGGTGTTGACATTCCTAAAAACGTATGGCATGGTTTGGAATGTCTGGAACCAAGCGTTCTGCTGGAATGCAAGGAAGGTCCGTTTATTGAACATGAGGTAGATGGCATATTGGAGATAAAAAAATAAAGTACAGACTATAGATGAAAAAGATATTATTCCTGCATGGTTTCTTTGCCAGCGGTCAGTGCGTACCTGCTGTGGCACTGAGAGAGGCATTTGAAGGGCGTGTAGAGGTGCTTACTCCCGACTTGCCAATACATCCACAGATGGCACTGGAAAAAATCCGAAACATCTGTGACAGAGAGCATCCCGACTTGTTGGTTGGTAACAGTTGCGGTTCGTTATATGCCCAGATGCTGGCGCCCATCATTGGTATACCGGCCCTGCTTGGCAACCCACATTTTCAGATGACAGCATTTCTGAAGGAACGTATCGGTTCGCATGAATACAAAGCACCACGCAAGGACGGCAACCAGCAATTTGTTATCGATGAATCCCTGATACAGGAGTTTGCAGAGTTGGAAACCATTCAATTCCGCTATTGCAATCCCTACTACAAAGACAAAGTATGGGGATTGTTCGGTGAACAAGACACTCTTGCTCACTTCGAGCCACTGTTTTTGGAGCATTACAACCATTCATTCCACTTTCCTGGTGCTCACACTCCAACGGCAGAAGAAGTACGCACATGGTATATTCCAATGATAGAGAAGATGCTGATGCAATATCCACTTCCAGAGGATGGAATTCGCTACTTTCAGCATTTCAAAGGAGGCAATTACCGCTACATTCGCACAGCTTTCGACTCAGAAACTAAGGAGCGAATGGTCATCTACCAAGCCTTGTATGGAGAAAAGCAGTACTGGGTACGTCCAGAGAAGATGTTTTTCGAGAATATTGAGCGTAACGGACGTACCTTTGCACGATTTAGAGAGATTGAGAAATAGAAACATAAATAAAAATAGAATGATGCAAGAGTTTCAGCCGGCAGTAATCGAAGCATTAAAATATTATGTATATTGTCTTGTCAATCCGAGAGACAATAAGATATTCTATATAGGTAAAGGAAAAGGGAACAGAGTGTTTCAACATGCAAAAGACTCACTCAACGAGAATGATCAAAGCCTGAAACTGGACATCATTAGAAGCATTCTAAGAGAAGGAAAACAGGTCGGTCTATTTATTTTACGGCACAATTTGACAGAGGAAACGGCTTTCGTAGTGGAATCTGTGCTCATAGACCTACTGACCTACCAGAAATTCAACAAGACAAATCAACTTGCAAATATCGTTGCAGGTCACCATCAATGGGATGAAGGTATTAAGAGTATTGAAGAAATAAATGCTATTTACAATTGTGATAAAATAGATGTGAACAATGGTGATACATTACTGCTGGTTAGTCTAAACCGGAGCTTTAACCAGGCAAAAGCCGATGGAGTTTATCGGAGGGTGGACATTTACGAGGCAACACGAAAGTATTGGGACAATATCAGTCCAAAAAGAGCTCCAAATATTAGATATGTGCTTGGTGTATATAAAGGAGTTGTCCGTAGTGTGATTGAAGTTAGGTCATGGAAGTGGACTCTTATCGCAGAAGACGGCACAAAATTTAAGCGTGAACGCTGCATCTTTGAGGGTAATCTCTTAGAAGATTCTCCATATCTGAACAAAGATGTTTCTGATTATCCTTTCAGCAGATTCGGAGGATCCATTAGATATATTGAGAGTTTGTAGACATATAATTGAACTGATATGACAATACAAGAATTTCGTGATTACATGGCATCGGGCAAACCTGTCGTTGGTGGTGGTGATGTCCACATGATGTTTCATAAGCTGTCACAAGAGGCTTTGCAGATAACGGCTGAGATTAACGGAAAGTATCATACTCCAGAGCAGCTGCACGATTTGCTGGAACAGCTTTGGGGACGTGAGGTCCCCAAGTCGGTAGGCGTGTTTCCACCATTCCATACCGACTGCGGTAAGAACACTGTCGTTGGCGAGCGGGTCTTCATCAACATGGGTTGTAAGTTCCAAGACCAGGGCGGCATCACCATTGACGAAGGTGCACTCATCGGGCACAACGTCGTGCTGGCAACCATCAATCACGACCTTGACCCTGCCAAACGTCAGAGCATGAGTTATGCACCCATCCACATCGGCAAGAACGTATGGATTGGAGCCAATGCCACCGTTCTTGCAGGAGTAACCATCGGCGATGGAGCCGTAGTAGCTGCTGGTGCAGTAGTGACAAAGGACGTTGAACCGAATACCATTGTTGGTGGCGTTCCTGCCAAGGTGATTAAAAAGATAGAGATAAAAGACAGATAAATCGGAATTTAACTGCTCAATGAGACAAAGAAGCATTTTGGCACTAATAGCAATAGTAACACTTCTCAATGGATGCAAAAGTTATAACCATATCCTTGAGAACATTTACGATAAAGACCAGTCAGTCCGTGAGTGGACTGTTGGCATGGCGTCTCTCTCTGCTGATGAAATCGCAGAGTATTCCTATGAAATGGCGCGGACAGATTCGTTGAATCAGACCACAGTCTTTGATATTCTTGATAAAGAAGGCTGGCCATCCCATTTGTCGGACAAGGCGAATCGTGCGATTTGGCTCGTTATTGACCACTCCGATGCTTCAAACCGCATCAAATATCTTGACCTCGTGAAAGTAAAGGCGGAGGAAGGAGTTCTCAGTAAATCAGACTATGCGATTCTGAAAGACAGAACACTTATGGAGAATGGCTTAGCGCAGATATATGGGACACAAATCAAGATGGCTGCAACGGTCATAGGCGAAGATATTACCATGCAGGTGTATTTATGGCCTGTGACGGATGCCACCGCACTTGATAGCCTGCGAAATACTGTAGGCTTATCCCCAATTGAGGAGTATCTGAAAACCAGTAGCGATGCAGTAGGACACGTTATTGTGTGGGACAGGACGAAAACTGTAGATGATTTTTGACTACAACTAAATTCCAATTTATCTGTTGGAACAGAATAAAAGTAATTTATTAAAAGGTCTTGGCAGAGACCAGAGCCGCGACTCGAAACACTCCAAGGAATATATGAAGAAGATATTATCAGTTATGGTCTGTGCGTCTCTCTCCTTGGGAGCAATGGCACAGGAAGCACTGGCTTTCGATGCCAATGCAGGGAACAAAAGCAACCCCTCCCTGCGGCCTCGAATCCTGATTTCCACCGACATCGGGGGAACTGACCCCGATGACAACCAGTCGATGATTCATCTGATGATGTACAGCGACTTGTTCCAGATAGAAGGGCTGGTTTCTTCACCGTCGTTTGGCAATGGCTCAAAGGAGGAGTTGCTGCGCATGATTGGACTCTACGAGCAGGACTATCCGGCACTACGACGACATAATCCGCGATTGCTTCCGCCTGACTCATTGAGGGTGTTGTGCAAGCAGGGGCGGCATGGACTGATGCCACTGAAAGGCTTTGCCTCGCCAACCGAAGGCAGTAACTGGATTGTGCACTGTGCTCGTCGGCAGAGTGACTCTCCGCTCTGGATACTCGTCTGGGGAACATTGGAGGATGTGGCTCAGGCTCTTCATGATGCCCCTGACATAGCCCCACGAATCCGTATCTACTATATCGGTGGCCCCAATAAGAAATGGGGCGTCAACAGTTATACATATATTGTTCGCAATTTCCCTAATCTGTGGATGATAGAGAACAATGCTTCTTATCGCGGCTTCATTACTGACAATGACAAGATGGAACTCATCGAACAGTACGAAGGGATGGAGCAGGATGCCAACCGTTACGGCACCGGTTACTATGACTATGCCATGAAGGGGCGAGGCACGATGGGACGTGACTTTGCGGGCTATTATAAAGGCATTGTGAAGATGGGCGATACGCCGTCGTTGCTCTATATGATGAGTGGAGACCCGAACGATCCGACGGGAGAGAGTTGGGGAGGTCGGTTTGCTCCCATCAGTCACAGCAGCCACCGTGTCTTTACCTGTCAGACTACTGACCGTGACACCGTGCCAGTCTATAGTGTTGTGGAATGGCACTTCAAAGGACCCGTCAAACACGACATTGCAGAAGACAGCATCTGCTTCCATGCTACCATTGACAAACAGCAGTGGGCGGGTTACTATATCGGTGATGGCATCTACATCTTACGTTATTGCCCCAAAGCGCCTGCGAGACTCAACTATGTCCTGTCTTCATCCATTCCTCAACTTGACGGGCTTCGCGGCTCATTCGTTGTCAGCGATGAATGGCCTGGCAATCCGCATCCCGACGATTTCCTCCTTGGACGCTGTTGGTACAGTGACGTGCCAGACCGCTCGCTGTATGAAGGCAAATGGCAGGGTGCAAAGACAACACGACGCTGGCGCCAGGCTGTACTTGAGGACTGGGCTGAGAGATGGAGATGGCTAACGGAATAGCCCTTGGTAGTAAATGAAACTTCAATGCATTAAGCGTATGATTACAATCAGAAAATACAGGGTACAGGACATGGAATCAGCCATGCCTTGCATCTGTACGAGCGTTTGGGCTTTACACAACTTGGAAGGATTCCTCAAGGTTTCCGTATGAAGGATGGACATTATGAGGATATTATACCACATTACATACTATTGAAGTAAATTCCTATAGCGAACGAGAACAGAGTAATCATTTATTCAAAAACAAAGAAAAAACATTATGAAAGTATTGTTATTAAACGGAAGTGCCAACAAGAACGGCAACACATTTACAGCACTCTCTGAGATTGCCATGCAACTGGAGAAGAATGGTGTAGAGTCGGAAATCTTGCAGTTAGGCAACAGGCCAGTCCGTGGTTGCATTGCCTGCGGACAGTGCCAGATGAAGCAATTGGGACATTGTGTGTTTGATGACGATGTCTGCAACCGTATAGTAGAAAAGCTGAATGAGGCCGATGCGCTCATCGTCGGCTCGCCCGTCTATTATGGTCAGCCGAACGGAGCTGTGATGGCCGTGCTGCAACGTGCCTTCTTCTCAGGTGCTAAGGTGCAGAACAAGCCTGCGGCTGCTGTAGCTATCTGCCGCAGAGGTGGTGCAACGGCTGCGTATCAGACGATGAACATGATTTTTGAGATGATGAACATGCCTGTAGTGACATCGCAATACTGGAACATCGCCTACGGTTTGGATCCTGGTGAGGCAACACAGGACACCGAGGGTATGCAGACCATGCGCACGCTGGCCGACAATATGGCTTGGTTGCTGAAGAAGATTCATGCTAATGGCACTCCCGACTATCCAGAGCGTGAACCATGGCAGGGGATGAACTTTATCAGATAAGTATGATTACAAACGGAAAATACAGACATACCTACACAGCTACGGCATCGGACATTACTCCGTTGTACAGGCTTACGCCCAATGCCATGCTGATGTATTTCCAGGATAGTTTCGCACGGCTGATGACTATCCATAATGTTGCTGCTTTTGACATTGTAAAGCAGCACCGCATGTGGGTTATCACTGAGGTTCATATAGATGTTCAGCCGACGGTTACATATTGGTCGGAGGACTTCACGGTAGAGATATGGGTGAGCAAACTGACCTCACTCCGCATCTACTGCGATTTTCGAATAGTCCGCAAGGATAACGAACAGTTGATAGCTTCCGGCACAAGTCAGTGGAACATTCTCAATCTCAACACCAAGCGACTGGAAACAACCGATTTTCTTGCTGACAAGCTGACGGTGGTTACTGAACTGATGACTGGTAGCCACAGGAAAGTACGGTTCCCCAAAGCACAGTCGATAGACATGCAGATAAAGCATCGTGCCACCCGTCTTGACCTTGACTTCAATTTCCATGTCAGCAACCGCAGCTACTTCACTATTGCCATGCTGACGATGCCCGATGATGTTCTGTCCTCAAAGACATTGTCCTCTGTCACCGTCCACTGGCTGCACGAGACCTATCTTGACGACACCCTGACATGCCGCATGTCGCACACAGACGACGGAAGTTATCTTCACAATCTTACGAATGCGGAGGGCGTCGTGGTCTGTGAACTGATGAGCAGATGGCAGCCACAGCCAGAAATTCCAGAAGTCAGCGAAGTGCTGAACAGGGATTTATAAAACAACAACAGCGATATGGATGACAAAAGTCAAATAGAACAACTTTACAAGCAGATGTACCAGGCAATGATTGCCAAAGACATTGCAACTCTCGACTCGATACTTGCAGAAGATTCGGTTCTGATTCACATGACAGGAACCAAACAACCCAAGAAACAGTATCTGCATGAGATAGAGAATGGTACGCTGAACTACTATTCCGTAGAGGATGACGAGATTAGCATCACTGTGAATGGAACGACAGCGGAAATGACAGGTCGTAGCAGGGTCAATGCTGCTGTATATGGTGGTGGTCGTCATACCTGGAGGCTACAGATGAAGTCCAAACTGGCTAAGAACTATGGCCGTTGGCAGTTTGTGGAATCCAAGGCATCAACATATTAATAAGGAAAGCGTTATGGAATACAAGGTTTTGAATAATGGCCTGCGGATGCCGATGGTCGGGCTGGGTGTCTATAATATCTCCGAGAGGGAAACCCAGAGAGTGGTCGAAGATGCCGTATCGGTAGGCTATAGGAGTATCGACACTGCTGCTATGTACTACAACGAGAAGGGCGTTGGTGATGCAGTTCGGGCATGCGGTGTTCTCCGTGAAGAACTGTTCATCACGACCAAGATATGCGATTCCTGCTATACGAGGGAGGAAACACTGCGCACAGTCCGCCATTCCATGAAGCAGTTGGGACTTGACTATGTGGATTTGATGCTGATTCACTGGCCTGTCGGAAATCCAACCGTCATGTGGCATACGCTCGAAGAACTCTATGAGCAAGGCGTGTTCAAAGCCATTGGTGTGTCAAACTTCTATCCCAATACGTTCCCCAAGATTGTAAATGATGCAAAGGTGATGCCTGTCGTGAACCAATGCGAGACCCATGTGCTCTATCAGCAAAGGAAGATGCTGGAATACCTGAAGCCGTACAACACGGCATTGGAAGCATGGAGTCCGCTGGCAGAGGGGAAGCACGGCATCTTCAGGAACAAGACGCTGACGAATATCGGCGAGAAATACGGCAAGACATCTGCACAGGTGGCCTTGAAGTTCTTGATTCAGAACGGCATTGTCATTATCCCCAAGACGACGCACAAGGAAAGGATGATGGAGAAAGTCCAATCGTGAGCACGAATTGGAGTATGTGACAATCTCTTTGACTTCACCCTGACAGATGATGACCTCCAAGAGATCCGCTTGCTTGATACAGGTCGGAATGTCACGGGATGGCCCTCGGATGCGCTGAGGTACAAAGTATAATGCGTAAGAAATATAAATAGATAAATCGGAATTTATGGAGATAAAAAACAGACCCAACCCCAATGAGGCTTTTCCGAATCCGAAGATTCCAAGCCTCTGCTTCATCAAGAACGTGGTGAAGAACCCGCGTATCATCATCGGCGACTATACCTACTACGATGATGTGGATGGTGCTGACCAGTTCGAGAAGCATGTCACTCATTTCTACGACTTCATAGGTGACCGGCTGATTATTGGCAAATTCTGCGCTATTGCCAAGGGTGTGGAGTTTGTCATGAATGGAGCCAATCATAGGATGGACGGTGTGACAACCTATCCGTTTTATGTCATTGGTGGCGACTGGGGAAGTGCCATTGCTCCAGTGAAAGATGAATTGCCTCTGAAGGGTGATACCGTTGTGGGCAATGATGTCTGGATTGGCCAGCATGTTACCATCATGCCAGGCGTTCACATAGGTGACGGAGCAATTATCGGAGCCAACTCTGTTGTTGCCTCAGACATTCCTCCATACGCTGTTGCCGTGGGAAATCCCTGCCGAGTGGTCAGGATGCGTTTTGACGACGAATTCATCGCCTATCTGTTGCAACTGAAATGGTGGGATTGGGATATAGAGAAGATTGAGGCAAATTTCAAAGCCTTGACAAGTGGTGATTTGTCATTAATCAAAGAGATTAAAGATTAGTTTTACATATGGTAATACTGATAACAGGTGCTTCACATACAGGCAAAACGCTTCTTGCACAGCGTATGCTTGAGAAATATAAGTATCCATATCTGTCTATAGATCACTTGAAAATGGGTATGATCCGAAGTGGTAAGACTAATCTTACCCCAGAAGACGATGATGCCCTTACGGATGAGCTTTGGCCGATTGTGCGTGAAATGATAAAGACTGCAATAGAGAATCGTCAGAATCTCATAGTAGAAGGTGGCTATATCCCTTTCAATTGGAGGGGAAGCTTCGATGAACTTTATTTGGGTTCCATCCGCTTTATTTGTCTCGCCTTCTCAGATGAATTCATTGACATTCACTTCGATGAAATAAGAGAACATCGTTCTGATATCGAGGCTCGGCAAGATGTCGGCAATTGCACCATAGCGAGTCTGAAGGATGACAATAGGAGGTACATCGATGGTTTTAAGACTGCAGGAGAAAAGGTCTTTTTAATAAAAACTGACTATGAACAAATGATACAGTCTATTTTAGACTTATAAATTCCAATTTAGCAAACAAACACATAATATAATTCACTTAAAAAGGTCTTGGCAGAGACCAGAGCTGTGACTCGAAACACTCCAAGAAAATATGAAGAAAGTAATGTTTTTGCTGGCAGTAGGAGTGATGTGCCTGACAGCCTGCGCCCAGAAGAAGAAGGGCGGTGAACGTGGTCCTCGCCAAGGTGGCCACATGGTGATTAACAAAGATTCAGACAGTGTTTTCGCGGCATTGAAGCAAGAGACACTAGGAAAGTTCAAGCAACTGACGTACAACGACAAACAGACAGGCAAGACAATGGAGTATAATCTGCTGGTTCCCGAAGGTGCCGAGGCAGGTCAGAAACTCCCCTTAGTGCTCTTCATGGCTGATGCCAGTACTGCAGGAAAGGAAGTGACGGCTCCGCTCACGCAAGGGTATGGTGCCTTGGAGTTCGCTTCAAATAGAGACCAGCAGAAGCATCCTTCATTCGTGTTGGTGCCACAATATACTGACTGGGCTGTGCAGGATGATTGGAGTACGACGGACGAGGTGGAAATGACAATCCGACTGCTTCAGACCGTCTGCAAGGAATACAATGTAGATACCAACCGACTATACACCACAGGACAGTCTATGGGCGGCATGATGTCGTTCTACTTCAACATCACCCATCCCGACCTGTTTGCTGCTTCACTCTTTGTCAGCAGCCAGTGGGACACTTCGAAAATGCAAGACTTCGGCAAGAAACATTTCTTCTACATCGTAGCTGGTGGTGACAAGAAAGCATCGGGTGGCATGAAAGATTTGGCTGAGGTGCTGAAGGAGAACCATGCCCGTGTTGACTCAGCATCATGGAGTGCAAAGCTTCCAAGCGAAGAACAGGAACGATTGGCCGAGGAACTGATAGCCAAGGGCGGCAATATCAACTTCATCAAGTGGGAGGCAGGCAGTGTTCTCCCTGAATCAGGCAAGGGTATGGAGCACATGGCATCTTTTGACTACGGCTATAAGATTGCAGCAGTGCGCGACTGGCTGTTCATGCAGAGTAAATAGACTTTGACAAATCTAAACCGACCGATGCAGAGATTATATATTGAGCGTTTCTACTTGAATAGGGCCGATGACGAGTACCCTATGACAGTGCGCATCATTCTTCAGATGAAAGATGATGTGGATAGGCATCTGTTCGAGGAAGCAGTTGCAGCAGCACAGACGAGATACCCCTACCTGTGTGTTAAACTTGGTGTCGAACGCGATGCTGACGGCAGCGAACATTATGTTTACCATGACAATCCACTGCCTTGGAAAGTCACGGGCTGCCGACAGCCGGTATGCTTGTGCAGTGAAGAAGCCAATGAGCATCTGATGGCATTCGCGTGGTGGGACGATTGCGTGGCATTGGATTTCTTTCATGCGCTCATCGACGGGACTGCCGCCTATCGCATCCTCAAGACATTGCTCTATGAATACTGCCGGCGACGCTACGATAGTGAGTTAGACCCTGCAGGAGTCTGGGTGGCAGGTGACATCATCGACGAGGCAGAATGGACTGATCCTGCCACACTGCCAAGACCAACGAGCATCCACCCGCAGCAGCTGCCTGAACGTCCTAAGGTTATCAATCTGGCCACCGATGCCATCGTACCCCTTGCTGATAAGAAAGAAGTGGTGCAGATACGTATCTCTGAGGAGCAGATTATGAAGCGTGTGCGGGCATGCGGTGCCACGCCTACTTCTTTCCTAACCCTGCTTCTGGCAAGAGCCATCGCCCGTCTGCATCCAGAGAGTGCGCCTCTGGCACCAACCGTTACAGTAGCAGTTGATTTGAGAAAGACACTCGGAACCACTGCGGCACACCATTCACAAGTAGGCGGACTGTTCCTGCCACTGGGGCAAGATATGCAGCAGGCGGACTTTGATACTCAGATAGCAGCTTTCCGCAAGATGATAGCCGAGCAGACTTATCCAGACAACCTGCAAGACTATTTCTGGCAGACCCAAGACCGGATGGAAAGGGTGGAACAACTGCCCACGCTTGAAGCCCGCTATCAGGCCTTTGCTCCAACAAACCAACTGAGCCAGCAGTACGGTTCATGCATGTTCAGCTATGTAGGGAAGGCTGGTCTTGGTGCTGCCGAACAATATATCAGGGAGATGCGCACAGAGACCGACTCTGCCTATATGATTGTAGTGGAAGTAAGTGCTGCCGCAGGTGTTTTCAGCATCAGTTTCATGCAGCGTTTTGCAACCGATGTCTATCTTGATACATTCCTTGACGAGCTGCATCAGCAGGGGCTGACTTACGAGATTACTGACCGTCATCCGCTACAGATAGCCCCCATTGCCGATTATCGAAATGCTAAGCCGAAATGAACATAGAAGACTATCGCGAGTATTGCCTGTCATTGGGCGAAGACATAGAAGAAAAGCTACCTTTCCAGAAGTTTAAGAACGGAGAGGGAGTATTGGTGTTCTACGTAATGGGCCACATGTTCTCTTTCTTCGATTGCAATGATTTCTCCGTTATCTCGCTGAAATGCCAGCCAGAACGCATTGAAGATCTTAAGGCACAGTATGAGTGTATTGGCAATCCGTATAACGAATCGCCCAAGCATTGGATAGGCATCAACCCCTTGACTGCCCCTGATGACCTGCTAAAGGAACTGACCCGAAACTCTTTTGAGATTGTAAAGATTAAATATGCGAGTAAGCGAGAGCAGAAACAAACTCGTTTGGATTCTGCCGAGCGTGAGCATATTCAACCGAAGGTTAAATATACGAAAACGAAGAAGATATAATTCTAAAACCACAAAAATTATGAAAGCATTATTTATCAACGGAAGTCCGCGTAAGAACGGCAACACGGCACAGCTGCTGAAGCGTGCCATGGATGGTGCCAGAGAGGCTGGTGCTGAGGTGGAACTGGTGAACCTCTACGACCGCAACCTGAACTACAAAGGTTGCATGTCGTGTTTCGCCTGCAAACTGAAGGGAGGCAAGAAGGGTGTCTGCTCTTTCAAGGACGACCTGCAGCCCATACTCCAGAAGGCTGTGGAGGCCGACGTACTGGTGTGCGGTTCGCCCAACTATTGTGGCTACCCCTCAGCCGCCCTTCGTGCCTTTATGGAACGAATGGAGTTTCCTGCAGTCAACTATTCTGACTACTCCAAACCCGTCGTGCTAAAGCGCATCTGTTCGGCTACGATCTATACGATGAACTGTCCCAACGAAGAGGTGTACCGTCAGATGAACTACCCTATCCTCATGGACACCTCTGCCAAGCAACTCGCTGTGTTCGGTCCTACAGAGATATTATGCAGCTATGACACTTATCAGTTCTCGAACTACGACCGCTACGATGCTGCCACGTTCAGCGAGGCTCACAAGGCCGAGGTACGCGACACGCAATTCCCCATCGACCTCGAAAAAGCCTATGAACTGGGCAAGCGACTGGTGATAACGGTTAAAGGTTAACGGTTAAAGGTTAAAGATTTTTCAGCGAAAACGAAAACTATAACGTTAACGATAACCTGAAACTTGAATCCTGAAACCTGAAACGAAGATGAATTGGATTATATTGATTGTTGCAGGACTGTGTGAAGTAGGCTTCACATATAGTCTCGGGCGGGCAAAGGGAGTCACAGGCACGGAATGGTACTCATGGATTTCAGCATTTGCTGTTCTGTATGTACTTAGTGCCGTATTCCTTGCCAAAGCCACACAAACGATTCCATTAAGTACGGCATATCCCGTATGGACCGGTATCGGTGCCGTTGGGGCAGTACTCGTCGGGATATTCATATTCCGTGAACCCACAACCTTTTGGAGGTTGTTCTTCCTCACTACCCTCATCGGGTCAATTATCGGATTAAAAGCACTATCATGATAATGATGGTTGGATACACGAACATAGAAGATTATCGCGAGAAATGTTTGACATAATAGATGCCACTGGGTCGGGCTACAAAAGCGACCCTCGTATGCGTAACGTGGAGGCTGAGATGATAAGGAGTCATGAACTATGCCTGAAAATTTCCTCCAAGAAACCTACAGATTCTGATTATAAGAGTCTGCTGGAAGAACTGTTCCAATGCGAGATAGACGACAGTGTCGCTATTGTCTCTCCTTTCTATTGTGATTGTGGCTGTCGGATGACATTAGGGAAAAATATTACAATCAACAAAGGAGCAACCATACTCTCTCCCGGGAAGGTGGTAATAGAGGACAATGTCTTGATTGGTCCGGAGGTTAAGATTACAACAGTTGATCACGACCTGTACGACAGGCACAATCTATTCCATTTCGGGAAGGTGACGATAAAGGAGAATGCGTGGATATGCATCGGTGCCACAATCTGTCCGGGCGTAACCATTGGCAAGAATGCCGTTGTTGCCGCAGGTGCTGTAGTCACAAAAGATGTTGAACCGAATACGATTGTTGGAGGTGTGCCAGCAAAGGTGATTAAAAAGATAGAAGAATAAAATATGAAAAAGGTTATTGTTATTTCTACGAGCCTACGTCATGGCTCAAACAGCGACATGCTCGCCGACCAGTTTGTGGAAGGTGCCAAGTCTGCAGGAAACGAGGTGGAGAAGATTTCTCTCGTTGGCAAGAACATCCAGTTCTGCAAGGGTTGTCTGGGTTGCCAAAAGTTAGGGCGTTGTGTCATCAATGATGATGTGAACGACATCATGGCCAAGGTGCTGAAGGCTGATGTTATCTGCTGGGCAACACCTATCTACTATTACGAGATGAGCGGCCAGATGAAGACCCTCATAGACCGCATGAATGCGATGTATGAACAGGATTATGCGTTTCGTGATGTCTATCTGCTGACTACGGCTGCAGAGGATGAAACCGAGACTCCGAAGCGTGCAGAGACGAGGTTGACGGGCTGGATAGACTGCTATCCCAAGAGTCGCCTGGCAGGAACGCTTTTCTGCGGAGGCGTGAATGACCCTCGTGAGATTGAGGGCAATCCGAAACTGCAGGAGGCTTTTGATTTAGGAAAGAACATTGGCTAAGAACGAGATTGTTAGGGAGAAATACATTTTGTGAAGGTTTTCCGCTCAGATTAGTCGTTTTTTTGATTATTATTTATACCTTTGCAGCGCATTATGAGGCGAATACTACTGATGATACGGATGTTGACGGTCCTTTGTGCCGTATGCCTGACGGTTCTGCTGAACTGGCAAAGCAAGGATGACGCTTTAGCCGAAATACCCTTGCATCCAATGGAGTCAACCGTCATGGTTCCGCTTCAGCACCATCATCATGAAGCCACGCTCACTGATGCCTCACAGATTTATCGTGTCTGCAGTTCACGCCCTCAGCGCATCCTGCCCTCACAAGGCTCTAAGACAGGAAGAACCATCACGCCGTTCGGCAACTTTGCCGTTCGGCAACATATTGTCAAACACCTTTATACCTATTACGACAGCAGGTGCCGCCAGGAGACGTCACCATTCTGCATGTCGGCCTCGTGCGACTACTATGTTATCGCGCTGAGGCACATTATTCGTTGACGTAGTTGTCTGATTTAACAGGGACACACAAAATTAATTCACATTATTTATTTATAAAAAGTAACAACTATGTCAAGTATCAAACACTTGGAGATGGCTGCTGCCCTCTCCGCATATACGCATATCGAGATAAAGAAGTCATTGTTTTCAACCAAGGCCATCTATACGCCTACTCAGAGTCAGGTTAAGGCCTGCATTCTGGAATATAGCCCTTTTGAGGGAGAGCGCTTGGAGCGACTGTTAGACATGCCGCTCGACAAGATGGCTGCCGACATCCAGCAGAAAGGCAAGCCTGTGGCTGGGGCCAACGGCAACTTCCGCTTGGAACTCTGCCTGAGCGACGATCATCAGTTCTGTGGCCTTCAGTTGTTCCGCTTCGGCGACTTTCAGTACAAGCCAGTCTTCGAGCCGCGCTTCTATGAGGGCAAGGATGTAGAGTCTATCACACAACTTGTTTAGTTGATGACATTCACATTATAATCAGCAAGTGGGGGTGTCGCTCTGGTGACCCCACTTTGCTGTTGATTTTGTGAAATGTAACACAAATGTAATCATAGCATCATTGCTATTATCGCTTTTTTTTGTAATTTTGCACCCATGAATTTAATGGTATTGCCCCTTTGGACCTGGATTGTTTTCTATGTGTTAGTATTACTCATGCTGGTGGCCGACCTGAAGATGTTCGGCAAGAAAGGACAGCATGAAGTGAAAGTTGGTGAAGCACTCAAGATGACTGCCGTGTGGATAGGCGTTTCGCTGTTGTTCTGCGCAGGCATCTATTTCTTTTATCCTGGCGACTCGCATGAGATGGCGCTGGAGTTTCTGGCTGGCTATCTGATAGAGAAGTCTCTGTCGATGGACAACCTGTTTGTGTTTCTCATGTTGTTCTCCTTCTTCGGCATCGAACGCAAGTATCAGCACGAGGTGCTTTTCTGGGGCATCTTCGGTGCCTTGGTGCTGCGCAGCGTCTTCATCTTTGCCGGTGCTGCCATGGTGGAGCGTTTTGAGTGGGTGCTGGGACTCTTCGGACTGTTCCTGCTCTATACGGGCGGCAAGATGTTTGCCCATGACGACAACGAGCATTCTGATCCCTCGCAGAACATCATCGTGCGCTGGTTTCGCAAGCTCTATCCCGTGACCGACCGCATGCATGGCGAACACTTCTTCATCATGGAGAACGGCCGACGAATGGCCACACCGCTGTTCGTAGCCCTGCTGGTCATCGAGACCACCGATGTCGCCTTTGCCGTAGACAGCATCCCTGCCGTATTCAGCGTCAGTCGTGACCCGTTCATTGTCCTTACCTCCAACATCTTTGCCATCCTCGGGCTCCGAGCCCTGTACTTTGCGCTGGCAGCTGTGGCCAAATACTTCAAGTATCTGAAGTACGGACTTGGTATCATCCTTATTTTCGTCGGCATCAAGATGCTGCTTGCTATGAGCGAGTATATCAATGGTCTGGGTGCAGCCGTAGGTCTGAACTTGAACATTCCTCATATAGAGGTGCCCACCCCTGTCAGCTTGGCTGTTATCTTCGGTGTCCTCGCATTGTCCATGCTTCTTTCCTTCTTTGCGACTGGCTTTTGGACGAAACAGGCAGGAAAGTAGGAGTAAATAGAGGAGAACAACTGTTGTCCAAAGATTTTCGTAACTTTGCAGCAATTCGACAAAGATACAAACACTAAAATAACAAAGATATGAAAACAGCAAAGATTTCAGCCCTCGCGCTGACAGGCGCACTGCTCATTGCCGCCTGTGGAAACAAGGAGCAGAAGAGTGAAGCAAACGTGAACGAGAATCCCGTGGAGGAAAAGATGGAGGTAAAGGCCGTTGAGGGGCGCAAGAACTTCAGCGACAAGGCCGTCATCACGCCGCTGCCCGCCATCATGATTGCCACATGGGACGAGAACAAAAATCCCGACGTGATGATGGCAGCATGGGGTGGCCAGTGCGGCCCAAAGCACATCACCTTCGAACTCTCCAAACACAAGACAACGGACAACATTCGTCTGAAGAAGGCATTTACCATCAGCTTTGCCACGAAGGATGACATCGTGCAGAGCGACTACTTCGGCATCGTCTCTGGTAATGATGTGCCTGACAAGGTAAAGAAGGCTGGATTCACCATCACCCCAAGTCCCAATGTGGATGCACCTATCATCAACGAGTATAAGTTGACCTTAGAGTGCAAGGTGGTGACGTTTGATGAGGACGAGAACGGTGGTGCCCGTGTGGTGGGCGAGATTGTCAATATGAGTGCCGACGAGAGCATTCTTGACGAGCAAGGCAACATTGACCTGGCGAAGCTTCAGCCCGTCATCTTCGACTCAGCCAAGAACGAATATCGTGTGGTTGGTGAGAAGGTTGGCACCGCCTGGGGTTCTGGCAAGGCCATCCAGGAGCGTGAGGTGAAATAGAAATCACATATATTAGACAGTTAAAGCCCCGACCTGCAATCGTGCAAGCCGGGACTTCTTTTGACCTATGGTCGAGCCTGCTCACGCTCGGCAATTCAAACAAGTTTGATTGCACTCGCTTAATCGCAGCCTTGAATATATCTGGTATGGCATCTAAGCCACTAAGTGCATGATATGACGGGCTGATGTCACTTTCGCATCGTAGATGACAGTCAGTTCACGAGTACGTGGATTCCACTTCGTGTTCATCACACCCTTCATGTGTTCTGCCTTTGCTACAGCCTTCATGTGAGAATCGTAACGGCTTACTCTGAAGGTGCAGGCTTTCACGTCTGGGCGATAGACATGCTTGTGTGCATTGAAATGAGTAGTCTTTTTGTCAACGACTACAACAACTTTGTTGTTTTTACCATTGTAATGCTTCTTATTTCCTGCCATTGCTGGCATTGCTGATGTGATGGCCATCATCATCATGGCTGCAATCACTTTATTCAGCCAATTAGTGCTCACTATTGTCTTCTTCATATTCAAATCTCCTATTCTTTAAAATGTTAATAACTAATCCTCGGCTTACGCCAGCTCCTTATCAAGGAACTTCAAATGTTCACGGTGCAAAGATAGGGCGATTCCGTGGGGTTTCAAAAAGATTATTCCTATTTGGAGGAGGATGTTTCCCTAAAGTTGAGTGGGGAAAATCCCCAGATTCTATAGTTGTGCCTATGCTGCTATGTCCGTCGTTGCCTTTCTTTTTATCGATGCAAAGGTAAATCGCTGTTTCCGAATGACCTTGGTATTCAGTGCGGATTCCGTAAAATCTTCCTTTCCCTTATGGTGAAAGCGTATTTGACGTAATCTGAAACTGGCAGAGTTTTTCACCAAGGGACGTATTATTACCATCCAAGGCAACGTGAAGATTGACCAGTGGGAGGGTAAGGACGGCATACCTCACGCACAGTTGAGAGTACACGCCAAGTACATCGACTTCCTCAACATCGGCAAGAAGCAGGAAGCCGTTGTTGGCATGGTTTTCTGGCATTTACAATTTTACGAATCAGCCATTTTCATTCTGTTGTCGTGGACAGCCTTATTTTCTCTGTACTTTGCTGGTGAAGAAACCAAATCTGTTGAAAGAGAACACACCATTCAAGAGTTCAAAAACACAATGAAGAACTACAGGAGACGGTCAATTTGAACAAGGGCAGTATGAGTTTCATGACCAACTATATCAACGAGCTCGAAAAGTTGATTATAGATGATGATGTAGATTTTTATTATTGAGCCTTACGTCTCCATTGCTGCTGCCTGGAATACCTCTATACCAAGACACTCCTCGATTTCCGAGATTGTCTTGAACGAGAAGTTCACCTTGCCGGAAAGAATCTTGCTCACATACTGAGGGCTGACTCCCAGCTTCTCGGCAACATCGTTGCGGGAAAGTCGGTTATCCTGCATATAGTCCATGATGGCATAGGCCACACGGCGCGACCTTCTCAGCCAAGAGGCATTCTTGTGATTACAGCCGCTTGATGAGTTTGGCAGGGATGCCGCCCACAACGGTATTCGGTTCTACATCCTTGGTTACGACGGCACCGGCTCCCACAATGGCATTCTCGCCAACGGTGACACCGGGCAGAATCGTTGCTCCTGCTCCTATCCAGCAGTTGCGTTTCAGAACCACGGGCTTGCAGGTGAGAATCTGATGCTCCTCTGGGTCGTGGTTGTTGGAAATCAGTTGGGCGTTGGCGGCTACCAGCACGTCATCCTCGATGGTGATGCCTCCGGCACTCATGAAGAGCGAGTTGTTCATGATGACCACCCGCTTGCCGATTTTCACATTTTTCCCACGTACAACAGTCGTGGGAGTCATCAGACGGCTACCCTCGCCGAACTCACCAAACAACTGTGAGACCAACTCATTATACTCGTTGGTGTAAGGCATGGTGTGGTTCAGCTTGAAACAAAGCTGTGCATCCCTTACTCCTTGCGCCCTCTCCTTTGGAGTCTGCTTGCGCATGTCAATTCTAATTTCTTCCATTGTTTTTTAATAAGTTGATGCCGAAGCGGCGGAGAACTGCCAGCGGCCATTGCGTTTGACGAGCTGGAACGAAAGTTGCAGCCGCCATCTCTTTATCTCCAACCCATGAACATCTTCGTAGTCTCTCCGTCGTGATGGTCAAAGAAGAGGCTCTTGCCCGTGTCGAGTGTCTGGATCTGAGCCATATCATCGGCACTCAGTTCAAAGTCAAAGATGTCAATGTTCTGAGCCATGCGCTCTTTATGCGTTGACTTAGGGATGATAATCACACCGCGCTGCAACAGCCAGCGCAGGGCTATCTGTGGGATGTTCTTGCCATACTTCTTGCCAATCTCACCCAGCAGTTCATTTGTGAAGAAATTGTTTCGTCCTTCGGCCAGTGGTCCCCACGACATGATGCGGCAGTCCAGTTCGTCCATGTATTTCTTGGCCTCCACCTGCTGGTCAAAGACATGAGTCTCTACCTGGTTCACCATTGGCTTCACCTCCACATTCGAGGCCAGGTCAATAAGATGGTCAGGATAGAAGTTCGACACACCGATGCTGCGCAGCCTACCTTCCTTATAGGCTTCCTCCAAGGCACGATAAGCCCCGTAGCGGTCGCAGAACGGCTGGTGGAGCAGCATCAGGTCGATATAGTCGGTCTGGAGTTTGCGCAGGCTCTCGTCAATCGAGGCTTTTGCCTTATCGTAGCCAAAGTTGGAAATCCATACCTTTGTCACGAGGAAGATGTCCTTGCGCTGGATGCCGCTATTCTTCCAGGCACGACCTACGCCCTCTTCGTTGGCGTAAGCCTGCGCCGTGTCTATCATCCGATAACCCACCTCCAGGGCATCGCTCACGCAACGTTCACACTCATCAGGTGCCACCTGATACACTCCGTAACCAATCTGTGGCATTTCCACGCCGTTCCACAATTTGACTGTATTCATCATTGTTATCTTTATTAATGTGTAACCTTTAGATATTGTAAGTCACCGTACCAGTAGGAGGCTGTACAACCGCCGTCAATGAGGAAGTCGGCACCGCTGATGAAGCGTCCACGGCTTGACATCAGGAACTCAGCTATATCACCCACTTCGTCGGGTGTTCCGGCACGGCGGGCGGGCATGCCCTCAATCATCTTCAGGTAACCATCCTTGCGTGGGCCATGCAATTCATCGTTGGCCAATGGCGTGATGATGATACCTGGTGAGATTGAGTTAATGGTAGCACCACGACGCCCCCAGCGAGTAGCCTCGAACATCACGCGGAGCACATTGCAACGCTTCGAGTACTGATAGGCTTTCAGTGTGTCGTTGATTTCCTTCAGGAACGGCAGTTCCAATAGTTCATCTACAGGAGTCGTAGCCAGCGCCTCGTTCTGCTTCTGGGGCAATGCTGGCAGACGATGACCGCTCTGGGACGAGATAATCACACCCGAACCACCTTCGGCAATCACCTTGCCGAACTCTTCCAATAGAACACTTGTTCCGTAAAGGTCAACGCGCAGAATTTCTTCTACAGGAGCCTGTGAGGGTGACACACCTGCAGCATTCACCACGTTAGTCACGTCCCCCTTGCTGGTGGCAAACTTCACCAACTTCAGAATATCCTCTTTTGAGCCGAGGTCGCATTGGATGGTTGAGCACTCAAAGCCAGCATCCTCCAGCGTCTTTGCTGCTCGCTGAGCATTCTCTATGGAGTAGTCTGCCAACACGATATGTTTGCCAGCCGATACGCGACGGATAATAGCCTGTCCGATACTGCCAGCACCAACTAATACTGATACTTGTTTCATTGTTGCTTGATTATCATTTCAGTGCATTATAGGTAGCATCATCTACAGGCAGGCACATGCTGCCAATCCCTTTTGACGCTCTGTCAACGTCTGTGCATCTGCTGTTGCCATCATCAATAATGCTACAAATAAATAGACGATTCGTTTCATATTACATGCTCTCCTTAAGAATC
>Ga0256404_1001840_pt1 | contig 49228 bp, 31 predicted proteins | sample RumenRJG_01DNA_FD_185990 | JGI IMG/M metagenome (GOLD analysis project Ga0256404, IMG submission 185990) | Bovine rumen microbial communities from Lethbridge, Alberta, Canada - RJG_01 | ecosystem: Host-associated > Mammals > Digestive system > Stomach > Rumen | place: Canada: Alberta | collected...
AACGATCTGCCCGCTCTTTGGATGAGTCGTCTGCGTGCACAGAAGTGTGCGTGAATGGCTTTCGACATTCAGTTCAAGCTGATTTATCAAGGCATACGGGATGTTTTCCGTGTGCGAAGTTTGAGTCTTTATGATACGATTTTTTCCGTTGCAGGCCGAGTCAAACGCGATGCTTTTTTGATGCATTTTTTTGTGTGCAATAATATTCTCTCCGGTTGCAGGAATGTTGCAGGAAATTGCAGAAATCTACTTCCATTAGCGAAGTACTTCAAAGGGGGAGCTGGCGTGTATATTACGTATCCACTTTTAATAGAATTCCTGTATAAGAAGGAAAATATTGCTCAACGTGACATGGCAAAAGCCCTGTCCATCAGTAGATCCAATATTTCCAGGATGATCAGCGGGGAACTCAGTCAGCTGAGCAGAAGTGTTGAAGAAGAATCCTTTTACAAAAAGTTATTTTTGCGGGAAGCGTATCCGGATTGTATCCATAAGCTCTATCGGTATTTGCAGGAATGCGAGGCTGCGGATGACGAGCTTGACGCTGCATACAAGAAGTTTTTTGTGGAACAGGACAAGAACCGGTCGCAGGAGCAGCTGCAGAATGCCATGGAAGCTTTTTTACGCCTGGTATTGCAGCGGGCAGAGGAGTCCCGTAAAGCGAATCTTGTCAATGACGAGACCTCTGCCCCGGATATTTCCTTTGCACCGCTCAATTATCGGCTGACGGAAGGATTTGTTGGACGTACAGATTTATTGCAGGAGATTTCTGACGTGATGAAAGAGCATGGCTTTGCCGTCCTCTGTGGCATCGGTGGCCTGGGCAAATCGCAGACAGCCCTGCGTTATGCGGAAAATGGCAAGCGCATCAAGGTCTATCATCAGGTACAGATGGTGTATTTCCATCAGGATCTCAAGATGACCATCCAGGAAATATCCTTTCAAGGCATGAAGAAATATCAGAAGGAGGAAAAAGCAGGCGATGAAGGATTTCGGATCCGCATGGATGCTCTAAAAACATTTCATGCGGATACGCTCCTGATCATCGATAATATGGACATCATGGGAGCTTCTCTGACAAAAGAAGATCAAAGTGTCCTGGAAGAACTTGCCTCGATGGAGATGCATGTCCTGATCACGAGCCGGAACACGGCTCTTTACAAAGAGATGTACATGATTCCCATCAAGCCGCTGACGGAAGAGGAGCAACTGGAACTCTTCCGTTTGAATTACAGCCCGCGCAAAGAGAAACCCATCGAATTGCCGACTAAAAATATAGATAAATACAAAGAGATCTGCCGTATGGTATCTGGACATACCATGCTCATCGAGCTTATCGCCAAGACCATGCGCGAGTATTCCCTGTCGCCGGCGAAAATGATCACGTTGCTCCGGGAGAAAAAGGACACACGTGATTTAAAGATCCCTGTTGAGAAAGACAATAATTACGAGCAGGAAGACATCTACAACTCGATTTCTGCCTTGTTCAATATCAGTGACATAGATGCACGGGCCAAGCAGATCTTGATGAAGCTGTCTCTTTGCTCCATCAATGGGGTACGCATGACGTTCTTTGACGAATTCCTGCTCGATGGCTGCAGCATCAGCAGCATCAATGTCCTTGTCAATCAGAGCTGGATTATCCGCGATTCCCATCAGGCGGCAGAGGATGACCGGATCCACTTGCACCCCTTGATTGAAACTGCTGTCCTGCGGAATCTGCAGCCGACCCTCAAAGACTGCCAGGCGTACCTCGAAGCGGCGATTCGCGTCTATTCTTCGAATGATGAAGAAATCGAAGCCATGGACCGGCACGATGCCTGTGCGATCCTGATCCGTGCTGGAGAACTGTTCCATGAGGAATATGATACGGATTCTGTCGGACTGCTGATCCGTCAGGCCAGCGTGATCTACAAGGCACATCAGTACCGGCAGGCCTGGGGACAGTGCAATCTGGCACTGTCGATCTGTGAGACTTCTACTTGTGCCGCTTGCCAGGATCTGCTGCCGCAGGCATACTCTCTGCATGCAGATCTGGCCGTGAAACTGGCTGATTATCAGACGGCCATCAAGGCTTACCATACGGCCATCGACATGTGGGAAAAACAACTGCATCCTCCTTATGAAGATATCGTGGAAGCCTATAATCATCTGGCCAACGTTTATCGCAAGAATTCTCAGTATACCGAAGCCCTGGACAATTTTCGCCTGGCCGAGAACCGCATGGATGTCCATAATATCGACAATCCGGAATTGCATGCAGATATCTTGAATAATATCGGGATTGTCTATATCAATCTGGATAATCTCGATAAGGCTCTGGAGAATTACAAAAAGGGCATGGAAATCCGTGAGAGACAGGCTGTACCGGACAAACGCCAGCTGGCTTACTCCTATCACAATATCGGTACGGTATATCAGCGGCAGCATCGGTGTGAGGATGCCCTGGAATGGCATAAGAAAGGGCTGGAGCTGCGCCGTGAGGTCTATACCTCGGACGATCCGACCATCGCGGATTCCCTGACCATGCTGGGCAACGATCATGCTGTCATGGCTCAAGGCAAGACGGATGAACATTATGCGGAGGCATTGAAGTACATACAGGAAGGGCTCAAGATACGGGAGAATTCTCTGGGTCCGGATCATCCAGCAACGGCCTGGAGTTATGAAAGCTTAGGGAAAATCTATTATCAACAGGAAGAATATGAGAAGGCGAAGGAAGCATTCCGGAAGTGCCTGTCCATCCGTCAATCCGCTCTGGGCGAGCAGCACGCCTATACGGCTCAGATCATGATCTGGATGGGCAGGACGGAAGGCAAGCTCGGGGATTTTCCGAAGGCCCGGACCTATTTGCAGCAAGCTTGCCATATCCAGGAGCAGGTAAAGCCATCGGCTCTGCCTCAGACAAAGGCCCTGCTGGCTGAACTCGAAACTTCTTCTGTTTCAGAATAAGCCCGTTTCTGCGCTGATGTTTCACGTGAAACATCAGCGTGAAAGCTTTGTGGAAAAATTATAGGGGGAATTCATTTTTGCGACTTTCCTATACTGTAGATGCTGCCCATGATAGCAGGGCAATACGCCAGCTCGCCATGTCGCCGCTCAGGCTTTCGGCGAAGCTCTGGAAGCACATCAAGTGGAATGGCACGATCCTTGTTAATGGGAAGGCGGTCCGCAATGCTCGCCTGCGCGTCAGGGCAGGGGATGAGCTGACGATGCTCTGGCAGGAGGCGTCGCCCGTCGTGCCAGTCGACCTGCCGCTCGATGTACTCTACGAGGATGAAGCCTTCCTGATCGTCAACAAGCCTGCCGCGATGATCGTCCATCCGACGCATCGCGAAGCGCGCGACACGCTCGTCCATGCGGTGGCCGGCTATTTCCAGCGCAGAGGAGAAGCGGCCGGCATCCATCCGCTCTACCGTCTTGACCGTAATACGACGGGCATCGTCATCCTCGCGAAATCGGCGCGCATCCAGCACGCGATGACGCAGCGTCACGGCCAGATCTACCGCGAGTACTTGGCACTGGCGCGAGGGCATCTGGATCGTTCGAGTGGCCGGATCGACATGCCCATCGGCCGCGACACGAGCAAGGCGAATCACTGGCAGGTGCGCGCAGATGGGAAGCGCGCCCTGACGGAGTACAAGGTCATCGCATCGTGGCCTGCATATTCCCTGCTCAAACTCCACCTGCTGACCGGCCGCACCCACCAGATCCGCGTCCACTTTTCCGTTCTCGGCCATCCCCTTTTAGGCGATGCCGCCTACGGCGGCCCTTGTGATAGGATGAAGCGGCAGGCCCTGCACGCCTGGCGCGTGCGCTTCCGCCACCCGCTTACCGGCAAAGAGATTCAAGTACAAGCCCCCGTCCCCCAAGACATACGCCGCCTCATCGGCCCCGATATTGTTTCACGTGAAACATTGTCCTTTTGATACGGGTAAGCAGTATTCGTTACAAAAAATGTAAAATAAAGCCAGATATTCGTTACAAAAAATGTAAAACTGGATGGAGGAAATTGGATGGAACGCGCATTGAATGGCTGATTGACTGCGGCCTGATTGCCCGGGTATATCGCGTGGAGAAGCCGGCCATCCCGCTCAAGGCATATCTGGAGGAGAATGCCTATAAGTTGTTCTTCCTGGATATCGGCCTGCTCGGTGCAAGCAGCGAACTCGATGCACGCACACTCTTGGAAGGGAATCGCGTCTTCATCGAGTTCAAGGGGGCACTGACGGAACAGTACGTCTGCCAGCAGCTGCTCTCTGACTCATCCTGTGAGCCGTATTACTACACCTCTGAGAGTGGCAGATACGAGATCGACTTCATGATCCAGCAAAGCGGCAGTGTTATCCCCGTTGAAGTGAAAGCAGAGCGCAACGTCCATGCCAAGAGCCTGCGCGCATACTACAGCAAATACCATCCCGAGAAAACCATCCGGTTGTCCATGAACGATTACCGCCAAGACGAGTGGGTCGAGAACATTCCGCTCTTCGCCGTGCACGCATTCTTCTGAGTGTTTCACGTGAAACATCGCCCTCTTTTTTCACACAAACATTTCGTGACAATCTTGTCCGCAAGGTGTGGAGCGAGGTTTTCTTTATCACAGACAAAAATCCCGGCGCATGAGCAGTACGCCGGGATTTTTGCTGTGTATTATATCTTAGGAGAGCTTTGCGCTTCTTGAAAGAAGCTGCTAACGAAAGCCTATAGATAATATAGCATACATGAGAATGAATATCAATAGTGCTTTTAAATTTTTTACGGGAGGAATGTCCTCGCCTGTTCGGATCGGGCACTGCTCCTGAACATGCAAAAGGCTGCCGGATTTGCGGCAGCCTTTTGCTGTATATGAGGAAGAAGCAAGATGGGAGTGTGGTAAGCCGGGGAGCGGCGGCGTGTTACTTCTGCGAGTAGAAGCCGGATGGCTGTCCCGAGAGATTGACGAGGATGTTCTTCATCTGCGTGTAGTGCTCAAGGATGACTTTGTGCGTCTCGCGGCCGATGCCGGACTGCTTGTAGCCGCCGAACGGCGAGCCCTCAGGGATCTGGTTGTAGGTGTTGACCCAGACGCGGCCCGTCTCGATGGCGTTGGCGACACGGAAAGCACGGTTGATATCCTGTGTCCAGACCGCGCCGCCGAGGCCGTAATCGCTGTCATTGGCCATCTTGATCACTTCTTCTTCCGTCTTGAATTTGATGACGACGGCGACGGGGCCGAAGATCTCTTCGCGGGCAACGCGCATATCGTTCGTAGCATCGGTGATGAGTGTCGGCTTCATGAAGATGCCGTTCTTGAGCGCACCGTCAGTTGCCCGTTCACCGCCGCAGGCGATGGTCGCACCTTCTTTTTTGGCGAGTTCGACATAGGAGAGGACCTTATCGAGCTGCGCTTTATAGATCGTCGCGCCGAGCTGCGTGTCTTCCTTCCACGGCAGGCCGATCTTGACTTTGTTGAAGCGGTTGACGAGCTCTGCCACAAATTCGTCATAGATATCCTCCTGGATGAAGATGCGAGAACCCGCGCAGCAGACCTGCCCCTGATTGAAGAGGATGCCGAGCTGGGCACCATCATAAGCTTGTTCGAGGTTGCAGTCCGCGAAGAAGATGTTCGCGGATTTGCCGCCGAGCTCGAGCGTGGCCGGGATGAGTTTTTCGGCCGCAGCTTTAGCAACGGAAAGACCGACTTCCGTTGAGCCTGTGAATGCCAGTTTGCAGAAGCCCTTGTGGTCGAGCATGTACTGACCGGCTTTCGAGCCTGCGCCCGTGATGACGTTGAAGACACCTGGCGGCAGGATATCCTTGATGAGATCGGCAAAGTACAGCACGGAAAGAGAGGTTGTCTTTGACGGTTTCAGGACCGTGCAGCAGCCGCTTGCGAGTACCGGTGCGAGTTTCCACGCTGCCATGAGGAACGGGAAGTTCCACGGTACGATCTGGCCGACCACGCCAATCGGCTCACGCAGGATGATGCTCATGGTCGTATTGTCTAGCATCGTGGCGGAGCCTTCCTCGGCGAGGATGCAGCCGGCAAAGTAACGGAAATGAGCAGCGGAAAGCGGCACATCGATATTCTTTGTCTCGCGGATGGGCTTGCCATTGTCGAGCGTCTCGATGAGAGCCAGTTCGTCTGTATGCGCATCGATGATGTCGGCAATCTTGTTGAGAAGGGTGGCACGCTCCTTGACCGTGGTCTTTTTCCACGTGGCAAAGGCTTTCCAGGCTGCGTCTACGGCAGCATCGACATCCTGCGACGTGGCTTCTGCACAGCTGGCAAGTTTGTCACCAGTCGCAGGGCAAAAAGAATCAAATGTCTTGCCATCGGCTGACGGACGCCAGGCTCCGTCGATGAAAAGGCCATACTGACTGTTCAGTTTCGTAACTGGAATCATGCGAATCCCTCCTAGTATATCTGGATTGAAAAGTAAATCTTCTTTATGTAAAAGCCTTGGGCTTTACATGCACTACGACGCTTGTTTCTCGGCTCCGGCATCTTTTGTTTCCGGAGCATTCTTTATGGATTCGGGCAGGCCTTGCAATTCAGGACGCGTGATCAGGCGTCCAAGGCGTGTCCCGGAAAGATAATTGAAAATCCATTTAAACGTGACGGAGATATTGGCATGGAACCCCGCTTTCGTGAGCAGATGAATCCAGAGCCAGGCCGCCCAGGCGAGAAAACCACGGCCGCGCAGAGGGCCTGCTTCCATGACGGCTTCACTGTTGCCGATGATGGCCATGACGCCTTTGCTCTTGTAATGGAGATGTTCCATCTCTTCTCCGCGTACATCGTGCAGGATGTTCTTGGCGGCGAGCTCTCCTTCAGCCAGTGCAACAGGCGCAAGCGTCGGCAGAGGACGCTGTTCACCGGGAGGCGTGTAGCTTGAGCAGTCCCCGATAGCAAAGATATCCTGTGTGCCCGGAACGCGGATCGTATCATCGATGAGCAGGCGCTTGCCGCGGTCTTTTTCGCAGGCAAAGCTGCTGAGACAGTCCACAGGGCGTACACCTGCCGACCAGACAACTGTTTTCGTCTTGAGCGTGGCGCACGACGCATCTTTTGGAGCATGCATCGGGCGATAGAAGAGATTCTCTCCGTCGTAGCCCGTCACGAGCATGGAACACTGTACGTCAATTCGCTTTTTCTGCAGGACCTTGAGCGTCTCTGCGCGGAGCTCTTCGGACATCATGCTGAGCACGCATGCGTCGGCGCCAATCAGATGGATGCTGACTTCATCAAAGTCAATATGATGGAACTCTTTCTGCAGGACGTCGTAAACGAGTTCGGATACACCGCCTGCACCTTCCACACCAATCGGTCCGGCGCCGACAAAGACAAAGGTCAGCAGAGCCTTGCGCTTTTCAGGGTCTGTCTCAGCAGAAGCTTCCTCAAAGACACTTAAAAGATGGCTGCGGATGCGGATCGCGTCCTGCAGGGTCTTCAATGGGAATGCGTTGCGTTCTACTTCTTCATTGCCGAAGAAATTTGGCGTCGAGCCAAGAGCGATGATGAGATAGTCGTAGGGAACATCCCCGTGACTCGTCTTGACGATCTTTTCGTTTGGCTGGATGCCACGGACTTCTGCTAAAAGGAAATCAACATTATTCGCTTTTTTGAAGAAACCGCGAATGGGGTAGACGACCTCATCCGTCGAGAGCATCGATGTCGCTACCTGATAAAGGAGCGGCTGGAAGACCTGGTAGTTGTTGTGATCGATGATCAGCACATCTACCGGCTGGTTGGCCAGTTTCTGCGCTGCTTTTATGCCGCCGATACCCCCGCCGAGGATGACGACACGTGGCCGTTCTTTCATGTCCAATCCCGCCTTTCCGTTCAAAGATGAAAGGAATATGCTTGTGCAGTGGAATCCACCAAAACGCCTGTGTGACGTCCATCACATTTTGATATTCACTTCATTTCAATATCTATTATTGTTTAACTATATTATACACTTATTTTTCAGAAATATAAAATACTAAAAATTTATGATATATAGTATATTGATATCCTTTATCATGAATCATATTGTGTAGTGTATTTCGAGAAATCGTCACCTGCATCTATCCCTATATACTGTATTCGGTTTTCTATGTTATACTAGTTGCGTTGCTGCCTCTATGCCGGAAACGGAAAGGAGGTCTGCTTCATGAGCATGGACGTTTTCTTGATGTCCGTTCTTGCTAGTGTCGTATCGTGTGCCATTTGGTACGGCATTCAGAAATGGTTAGAGCGGTAGCAGCAATACGTTCTAGCCTCTATGCAGCCAGCTTAGTTTATCTGAGCTGGCTGTTTTATTGCGCAAAAAAAGACCCTAGGGGTGTGCCACCCTAGGGCCTTCGTCTACTTCCATAGACGTTTTCTTGATCATCTTTAGTATATCATACTACGGAATCAGATGCAATGTTCTAGAGAGATGTGTATGTGTCAAGCTTTTCTCGGTGAAAAATTTGCCCTTCAGTAAAGATGTGGTTTTAGCAGGCTTCCAGATCTGTAAACGGCTGATATTTATAGTAAAGGGCAGGGCATCAAGGGTTTTCCAGATTTCCGTCGTGGTAGAGGAAGTCAAGGTATGGGATGGCGGGGAGATATTCCGTTCTGGCGGGGATCCAGCTGTCGGTGTAGAGGATATCGGCCTCTTCGAGGACTTTGCGCTGTGGGTCGTAGCGGACGGCGAAACTCGGGAAGAGCAGGTTGGCGAGGCCGTCCTCGGTATCGGCCAGCGAGCAGTAGAGCATGCCATCGATGCGCTTCATGTTGAGCTTATCGGTGTAGAGCGGCGGGTCGAGCAGAGGGATTGGGCCCCAGCCCGGCTGCTTGAGATGAGCGTACTCGGGCAGCTGCAGCTGCTTGCAGACCAGGCGGCGATAGTAGTCGTCAGTGGAATAGGTAGCAATCGGCAGCATGGTCGTGCGCGCGTTTTTGAACTTCAACTCGACGGTCTGGAACGGTTTCTCGGTGATCTTTGTGATCTTGTAGATGCGTTCGGTATTATCCGGATAGGAGAGCTCGACGTGGAACGCATAGAGCTGATCATCGTCCACGGCTCTTGTGAACCGGTTGTAGCGGATCAGGCCCGTCGCCTTGTCGTAGCTCACGCTGTCGACATCGTAGCCTACGTCACAGACCTTCTTGAGCAGGGAGCTGTTTTGGGCAAATTTCTGGAAGTAAGCCGTGCCGTATGGCAGCTCGCCTGCCTTGCCCTGGCTGTGCTTGAGGCCTTCGATGACGGCCTTGAGCTCCCTGTTCTCGCCCTCAATGTTGATCTGCTGGATGGCCTGGTTGAGGTCGACCTGGTCGAGCTGGATGTAGGCCGTCAGATGGCAGGTGACGAGCGTGTAGCCGTCGTTTGTCTTGCTCATCGCATACGACTCGTTCTGGACGGCGAGGATGTTGCCAGAGATGGATTGAATCTCATCTTCAGTAAGAACCTGATTGTGTGTCTTGGAATAACTCTGGACAAAGACGCCGGCCTTCTCGGTTGCCAGGCGCAGGGCGTCCTTGTGCGCTTCTTCGCGGGCCTTCTTGAGCCCTGCCTCCGAGATGTCATCCGTCAGATAGCTGCCCGTCACCTCAACAGTCTCGATATGGGCATTGCCGTGCCATTCGGCATAGGCAGGCGCTGCTGCTACGAGCACGGGCACCATGGCCAGTGCTCCGAATTTCTGAAAAAACATACAATCGCCTCATTTCTCATCGCGCAGGTTACGGCATGTGTTGCCGCAGTACACTCATATATTCTACTCCTTATTGTAGCGCAAGTGGGGGCAATGGTAAAAGACTTATTCGGATTTTGCATATCGCTCAGCTCTGGCTCATGGCGACAAAAATCCCGGCATATAAAAGAGCCCCGGCCTGCTGGACCGGGGCTCGTGTTCTTCTCGTGAAATATCCGTGAAATATCAGTGATGGAACAGGCGGATGTGCGTCATGGCCATGGTCATGTTGTATTTGTCGGCCGTCTCGATGACGTTGTCGTCGCGGATGGAGCCGCCGGTCTGGGCGACGTAGGTCACGCCGCTCTTGTGGGCGCGCTCGATGTTGTCGCCGAACGGGAAGAAGGCGTCGGAGCCGAGGGAGACGCCGGTCTCCTTCTGGAGCCATGCCTTTTTCTCCTCACGCGTGAAGACGGGCGGTTTCTCGGTGAAGACGCGCTTCCAGTCGTCCGTCTCCAGGAGGTCTTCCCACTCTTCGCCGATGTAGACATCGATGGCGTTGTCGCGGTCTGGGCGGCGGACTTCCGGCTTGAACGGCAGGTTGAGGACCTGCGGGCTCTGGCGCAGGAACCAGTTGTCGGCCTTCGTGCCAGCGAGGCGCGTGCAGTGGACGCGGCTCTGCTGGCCGGCGCCGATGCCGATGGCCTGGCCGTCCTTCGTGTAGCAGACGGAGTTGGACTGCGTGTACTTCAGCGTGATCAGGGCAATCAGTAGGTCGCGCTTTGCGCTTTCTGGCAGGTCGTGGTTCTTCGTCACGATGTCCTTGAGGCAGTCTTCTGTGATGGCAACGTTGTTGCGCTTCTGTTCGAAGGTGACGCCGAAGACCTGCTTGCGCTCGAGCTCTTCCGGCTCATAAGCGGGGTCCATCTGCAGGATCAGGTACGTGCCCTTACGCTTCGACTTGAGGATCTCGAGTGCTTCCGGCGAATACGCGGGCGCGATGATGCCGTCGGAAACCTCGCGCTTGAGGAAGGAAGCCGTCTGGGCATCGCACTCATCAGACAGGGCGACGAAATCGCCATAGGAGCTCATGCGGTCTGCGCCGCGCGCGCGGATGTAAGCCGTGGCAATCGGGGAGAGCTCTACGCCTTCGACGAAGTAGACTTTCTCGAGGACGGGGGAGAGGGGAACGGCGACGGCAGCACCGGCCGGGCTGACGTGCTTGAAAGAAGCGGCAGCCGGAAGGCCGGTGGCTTCGCGCAGCTCGCGGACGAGCTGCCAGCTGTTCATCGCGTCGAGCAGGTTGATGTAGCCCGGGCGGCCGTTGAGGACGGTGAACGGCAGCTCAGCCTCATTCTCCATGAAGACGCGGGCTGGCTTCTGGTTCGGGTTGCATCCGTATTTGAGTTCCAGTTCTTTCATTTTGCGATTCCTTCCTTTTCACATACAAAAAAGCCGACACAAATCCAGGCTGTGCCCAGACGGTCGGCTCTTCTTCCCTGTGCTCCCTGTGGTCATCCACTTCCGTCAGTTGCACAGCATCTAGTTAAAATCTACCATTATGATGGCATTTTGTCAAGGTCTGTCCTGGTCCGAAAAAATAACCGTCATCCCTGTTTTCTTCGGACTTTTTATGGTATGATTAAGGATGATAAATGTCATTCTATGATTTTGATTCAGTCAATTATGCTAGCAATTCTCAATTCAAGGGGGACTTCCATTATGTTGAAAAGTATTGCAGTCTTGACGAGCGGCGGCGACAGCCCAGGCATGAACGCGGCAGCTCGCGCTGTCGTCCGCACGGCTCTGTACGAGGGTGTCAAGGTATGGGGCATCCGCGGCGGCTATCACGGTCTGCTGGAAGAGGATATGTTTGAGATGAAGTCCAGGGACGTCAGTGATATCATCCAGCGCGGTGGTACGTTCCTCGGCACGGCACGCTGCAAACGCTGGAAGACGCCGGAAGGCCGCATGATGGGCTACAAGCACCTGACGGACCGCGGCATCGAGGGCCTCTGCGTCATCGGCGGTGACGGCTCCCTGCGCGGCGCTTCGCTGCTCTCGAAGGAGACGGGCATCCCTATCGTCGGCCTGCCGGGCACGATCGACAACGATGTCTGGGGCTCTGACTACACGATCGGCTGCGATACGGCTGCGAATACGATCATCGATGCGATCAACAAGCTGCGCGATACGGCTTCGGCCCATCGCCGCGTCATCGTCCTCGAGGTCATGGGCCGCAACTGCGGCTGGCTCGCTCTCGTCTCGGGCATCTCGGGCGGCGCGGAGTACATCCTCGTGCCGGAAGAGGAGTACAACCTCGATGAGATCTGCGACAACATGACGGAAGCCTACAAGAAGGGCAAGCGCTACATCCTCGTCGTCGTGGCAGAGGGTGCTGGCAGCGGCCAGGAGATTGGCCAGTACATCGCGGAGAAGACGCAGCTCGACACGCGCGTCTCGGTTCTTGGGCACATCCAGCGCGGTGGTTCGCCGTCGGTCATCGACCGCGTGCGCGCCAGCCAGCTCGGCGAGCAGGCTGCTCTCGCACTGATCTCGGGCCTGTCGGACATCGTCTTCGGCTACAGCAAGGGCCGTGTTGTCTCGATCGACCTGCACGATGCGGTCAACAACAAGAAGATCCTCGATCCGGACTACCTGCACCTTGCAAAGGTACTGTTCTGATTGACGATAATCGGATAACGACAAAGGAGCCCGTTTCTTCATCCATTCGGATGGGAAACGGGCTCTTTTTTGATGCAGTATGGCAACGGGCGAGCAGGGCTGTGCAACGCTCCGCTATGGCATGTTGCTGAATCGATTTTTTCCCTTTTAAGGCAGCCTGATGAAAGAGCTAAACGCGCTTCGCTTGGACGACGCTCTTTCGTCAGGATTCTGGTGGGGAAAAAATCGATTCTTGACGCAACCTGCCAACGCTGCGCTTTTGCGCAGTCCTGCTTGCCCGAAGGTGTTGTTTGGCAACCTTGCTCACTCAAGGGGACTACCGTGAACAATGGGGACCTTAGCATGCGAGCTTGGCTTGTCTAGTAGGCGGGGGCAGGTTTTTATCTTCAGGAGCGCAGCGAAGGTGCAGGAAGTAACTTCAGGAGGGGAAAGACATTTCGCCTGCAGGAGCGCAGCGATAGCCCGCAGGGCTGAGCCCTGATCATTTGGGGCATAGAGCTGCGATGTGAGAACGCCGCGGCAGGCGGCGGGGCGTCATCGAGAGGATATCGTACCATAGGGCTCATTTAGCGGAGCGACGAAGCCGAAATGTCTTTCCCCTCCACCGGTAGATCTGTTTCCCGCCAGACCAAGCCTCTATTGCCAGCTATTTTACTCCACACCAACAATCTGCTTTGCAAGCTTGACCGCCTTGACGCCATCGGCCGCATAGGCGTCGGCGCCGCAGCTGTCGGCGTAGTCCTGGGTGACGGCGGCGCCGCCGATCATGACTTTGGCGCGGGCGCCGGCCGCTTGGAGCTTGTCGATGACCTTGTCGATCTGCGGCATGGTCGTCGTCATCAGGGCGGCGAGGCCGACGACATCGGCATCCTGCTGGATGGCTGTCTCGACAATGGTGTCGGCCTCGACATCCTTGCCGAGATCGATGACCTTGAAGCCGGAGTTGGCGAGCAGAGCGCCGGTGATGTTCTTGCCGAGGTCGTGGACGTCGCCCTTGACGGTTGCGATGACGAAGGTGCCCTTGTCGGCCTCGGCGCTCGCGGGGATGAGCTCCTTGAGCTTGTCGAAGGCCGCGCGCATTGTCTCGGCGGACAGCAGGACCTGCGGCAGGAACATGCGGCCGGAGCCGAAGTCCTCGCCGATCTCGGTCATGGCAGCCGTCAGGCCCTTCTCGGTGATCTCGTTGCCTGTCTTGCCTTCCTGCAGGGCCTGGACGACGAGGCCGACGATGATGTCCTTCTCGCCCTCGATGACGGCCTGCTTGATGGCATCGAGGATCGGCAGGTCGGTCGTCTTCATGACGGCCGCCTTCTTCGGCACGGCGAGGTTTGACTCGTCCTGGCTGAAGGCGAGGCCGCAGGGGTCGTCGCCTAGAAGCGCGGCGCTGGCCTTGAGGGCTTTCTGCATCGACTCGTCGTACGGGTTCATGATCGGGGCGTCGAGGCCGGCCGCGAGGCACATGGTGAAGAAGGTGCTGTTGATCAGCGGGCGGTTTGGCAGGCCGAACGAGATGTTCGAGAGGCCCATCGTCGAGGGATAGCCGAGGTGCTGGCGGTAGAGCTGCAAGGTCTTGAGTACCTCGCGGCAGGCGTTCTTGTCGGCGGAGACGGTCATGACGAGGGCGTCAAGCAGGAAGTCGCCGTCATCGAGGCCGGCTTTCTTGGCGTTATCGATGATATAGGTAATCGCTTTCAGGCGCTCGGCGGCCGTCTTGGGTACGCCGTCTTCGGTGATCGGCAGGCAGAGGATGGCGGCACCGTACTTCTTGGCGAGCGGCAGGAAGTCGCGGATGCGGTCGTTTTCTGCGGAGACGGAGTTGATGAGGGCGCGGCCCGGATAGGCGCGCAGGCCGGCTTCGAGTGCGGCAGGATCGCTCGTGTCGATGGCGAGCGGGGCGTCGGTGAGCTGGGCAATCTCGGTCACGGCCTGGCTCATGGCCTTAACGGCGTCGATGCCGGCCACGCCCATGTTGACGTCGAGCAGCTCAGCGCCGGCCTTGACCTGATTGACGGCCTCTTTCTTGACGGAGAGCAGGGAGCCTTCGCGTATCTCGGCGGCGAGCTTCTTGCGGCCCGTCGGGTTGATGCGCTCGCCTATGAGGACGGTCGGCAGATCCTTGTCGATGCAGACGGACTTGCTGCGGCTGGCGAGCCAGAGGCGCTTCGGCAGTGGCTCGCGCACAGGCTCAGCCTTTCCTTCGAGCGCTTCGCGCAGCGCGCGGATGTGCGCTGGCGTCGTGCCGCAGCAGCCGCCGAGGTAGGTGGCGCCGGCGGCGAGGAGCTTCGGGCCCCAGCTGCCGAAGTCCTCTGGGCCCATCGGGAAGTGTGTCACGCCGTCGACGAGCTGCGGCATGCCGGCATTCGGCTGGACGCTGATGGGGCAGTCGCAGTTTTCGGCGAGCGTCTTGACGATGGGCACGAGCTGCTCCGGTCCGAGCGAGCAGTTGACGCCGATGATGTCGGCGCCCATGTGGGAGAGGATGATGGCGGCCGACTGCGGATCGGTGCCAGTGACTGTGCGGCCGTCGTCGCTGTAGGTCAGCTGGCAGATGACAGGGATCCCGGGTGCGATATCCTTGGCGGCGAGCAGCGCGGCGCGCATCTCCTGGATGTCGATGCAAGTCTCGATGATGAAGTAGTCGACGCCGGCCTTAGCGAGAGCGGAGGCCTGTTCGAGGAAGCAGGCATAGGCGTCCTCAAAGCCGAGGTCGCCGAGCGGGCTGATGAAGCGTCCCGTCGGGCCCATGGAGCCGGCGACCTTGGCGCGCGTGCCGGCTGCTTCCTTTGCAATCCGGACGGCCGCCATATTGAGCTCTGCCACGCGCTCTTCGAGGCCGTAGTGGTCGAGCTTGAGGCGGCTCGCGCCGAAGGTATTTGTCTCGATGATGGTCGCGCCGGCCTCGATGTATGCTTCGTGGATGTGCCGGACGACTTCTGGATGGTCAATGTTCATGAGTTCGGGGCAGCCGCCCGGTTCCAGGCCGCCGGCCTGCAGCATTGTGCCCATGGCACCGTCAAAGATATGGATCATAGCCAGTTCCTCCAGAGTTGTTTTTGATGATCGTGATGATGGATTGCAGATTCTATTGACATAGTAATGCAATATGAATTCTATGTCAATAATTTTTAACACGGCTCATTTTACTGGACCGCCTTGCGGGAGGGGCAGTCGAGCTTGTCGCAGGCGGCGCAGCCGTTAGGGGAGTGCGCCGCTTCTCCTGAGCCCTTGACTTCCTTATATAGGCCGATGATGGCCGTGACGCTCTTGCGCGGCACGAGCATCTTCGATTCAGACAGCGTGATGCCGATGCTCTCGCATTTCGTCACGCGAATGAGCTCGGGCTGCTGCTCGAGTGGCCAGTCGCCGTAGCCAGGGCTGAAGCGCCAGCGCATGCCGTAGCCCTGCGCGGCCATTTTCGGCTTGATGGCCTTTTCCATGCCGTCGGCCAGCTGCTCGACAGCCGTGGTCGCGGCCGCATCGAGCAGGACGCTGCTTGCATATTCGCCGTCGGCAAAGCGCTTCGTGACCATATCCTCGATGGCATCGCCGACGGTGACGGCGAGCAGGATGACCTTGTCGCAGCCGGCGAGGTGCTTGCCAATCTTCGTACCTTCGATATGGAAGGGCGGGTCGGCCTTCACGATCTGGCCCTCACAGTCGTAGTCGTAGAGCTGCCAGATGCCGCGCGGCTCGGCGAGCAGGCGCGCATCCTGGCAGGCGTCCTCAATGAGCCGCTCGTCGAAGTCCTTGGCGCGCATGAGCCCTGCGTAGCGTCGTGTCTCCTTGGGGTCAATCCGGAGCAGGGGGGCGTTGTAGACGGGCATAGGGATTCCTCCTCGTAAATTTTTTAAATGTTTCACGTGAAACAATAGCATTTTCGCGATTTCTATATTATGATATAGGGTATACAGCGCGGAGGAGCCGTGACGGATTGCAGAGGCTCCTGTCGCACAGATGTTACAATGTAACAATTATACTGATTCTGCGGCGTTTTTACAAGGAAAGTTGTGTACTTGTTTCTTATTGCGGGACAGAATGGTATGGGAAATCAAAGAAAGTGGTGAAATCCGTGGCAAAGGCAAAGATCATTGCAGTGGCCAATCAGAAGGGCGGCGTCGGCAAGACGACGACATCGGTGAATCTCGCAGCGTGTCTGGCGGCAAAGGAGCAGAAGGTCCTGCTCGTCGACTGTGACCCACAGGGCAACGCATCGAGCGGTTATGGCATCGACAAATCGGCGCTTGCGACGACCATCTATCAGGTCATCATCAACAGCACGCCCGTGCAGGAGGCTATCGTCAAGACGGAGTTCGGCGTCGATGTGCTGCCGGCCAATATCGAATTGGCCGGTGCTGAGGTCGAGCTCGTCGCGGCCATCTCGCGCGAGACGCGCCTCAAGCGCGCGCTCGAGCCGGTCGAGCAGGAGTACGACTACATCCTCATCGACTGCCCGCCGTCGCTCGGCCTCTTGACGCTCAACTCGCTGGCCGCGGCGGATTCCGTGCTCATGCCGATCCAGTGCGAGTTCTACGCGCTCGAGGGCGTCTCGCAGCTCATGAACACGATTGAGCTCGTGCGAACGAATCTCAATCCACATCTCGAGGTCGAGGGTGTGCTCATGACGATGTACGATGGGCGCACGCGCCTCGCGGAGCAGGTCGTCGCCGAGGTCCGCGAGAACTTCGGCGAGCTCGTCTACGAGACGATGATCCCGCGCACGGTGCGCCTCAGCGAGGCGCCGTCGTACGGCGAGCCCATCCTCTACTACGACAAGCGCTCCAAGGGCACGGATACCTACATGAAGCTGGCAGAAGAGGTGATGGCACATGGCAAGTAAGGGACACGGCGGTCTCGGCAAGGGCCTCGGCGCGCTCTTGAAGAACCGCGAGATCACGCCGGCCAAGGACCAGGTCCAGGAGATTGCGGCCAGCGAGATCCAGGCCAACCGCTATCAGCCGCGCCAGAGCTTCGATGAAGAGGCGCTCGAGGATCTCAGCGAGTCCATCCGCCAGTACGGCATCCTGCAACCTCTGATCGTCCGGCGCCTGCCTGGGAAGGGCTACGAGCTCATCGCCGGTGAGCGCCGCCTGCGGGCTGCCCGCAAAGCGGGGCTTGAAAAAGTACCGGCACTTGTGAGAGAATATAACGACGCAGAGATCAGCGAGATCGCCCTGATCGAGAACATCCAACGCGAGAACCTCAACATCATCGAAGAGGCAGAGGCATACGCCTTCCTCATGAAGAACTTCCAGCTCACGCAGGAGATGCTCGCCAAGAAGGTCGGCCGCAGCCGCCCGCACATCGCCAATTCCCTGCGCCTCCTGGAACTCGCCGAAGAGATCCAGGACAAGCTCGTCGCCGGTGACCTGCTCATGGGCCAGGCAAGACCGCTCCTCGCGCTCAAGGACAAGGCCCTGCAAGTAAGGGCTGCGGAGCATATCCTCGAAGAGCACCTGTCCTCGCGCCAGGCTGAAGAGCTCGTACGCCGCCTGCTCGATGACCCAGCCTATCTCGACGCACGCGAGAGCGGGGCAGAGGCTGAGCCGGAAGAGGTACAGGAAGCACCGCAGGATGCCTTCTATCAGGATGCCGCCGGCCGCCTCAACGAGTACCTCGGCACGAAAGTCCGCATCCGTCCCGGCAAGAAGAAGAGCCGCATCGAGATCGAGTTCTACTCCGAGGATGACCTCGAGCGCCTGCTCGAACTTCTCTCCTCGGGCCGCGCCGATCGCCATGCCAATCCGCCCGATCACTTCTCTGTTTGACCTTGACGTGACTGTTTCACGTGAAACATCGTCGCGTCCCCACGTATCTTATAAAGGAGTATTCAATAGACAATGGACATTCAGGAAATCACGAAATTTGCCCTAAACAACATCATCCCGATCCTAGCCGGACTCGGCGTCATCGCCGTCATCCTGCTGGCGCTGCTCATCAACCTCTACATGAAGGTCAGCTACATGAAGAAGCGCTACCGCAAGATGATGACGGGGGCGGATGGTGCGAACCTCGAGCGCATGCTCATCGGCCATCTCAACGAGATCCAGGAGGTGTCGGATGAGAACGCCGCCATCAAGCGCGAGAACGAGCGACTCGACAATCTCTTGCAGCTCGCCATCACGCGCGTCGGCGTCGTGCGCTTCCGCGCCTTCGATGATATGGGCAGTGACCTGAGCTATGCCGTTGCACTCCTCGATTCCTACAACGACGGCGTCATCCTCACGAGCATCTTCGGCCGCGAGGATTCGCGCAGCTACGTCAAGCCAGTCGAGAAGGGCCAGTCGACGTACCAGCTGATGCCGGAAGAGCAACAGGCTCTCGACGAGGCGATGCGCAAGGGCACAACCGCCTGAACCATGAAATAAGCTTTGAATTGCGGTAAATCCTATGCTATAATAGGCGTAAGATTTACCGCCTAATTTTTTCAGTAGATTTTTCCAGTAATTCAAAGGCAGTTCTGATCCAGGGAGCGTACTATTTCCGTGGATTATTTTTTTGTTTGGAGGTTTCATCTTTGGCGAAGAAAGAAGAACAAGAACAGAACGGCACTCCGGGCCCGAAGGCAGGAGTGGCCGACAAGACGATGGTGATGGCTCCTGTGGCTGACCCGTCGGATGCGCCTGACTCAAAGGGCGATGCTCCGGCAGAGAAAGAGGAGAAGCCCAAGACCAAGAAGAAGCAGACGATCTACACGATCAAGCTGATCCCCGATGACGATGGCACGACGAAGAGCATCCGCCTGCCGGCGCGCGTGCTCAAGTTCGGCCTGGCCTCGGTGGCGGCCGGCGCGCTTCTCTTTGTCGGCGCCTTCAGCTACTCGGTCTACAGCACGTTTGCCAACCAGAACGGTGCATCGGAGATCCGCGAACTGCGCGAGGTCAACAACATCCAGCAGGAACAGCTCCTGCAACTCTCCAAGAAGGCCAATGCCCTGCAGGACGAGATCGACCAGCTCACGCAGCTCGAGTCCGACCTGCGCCGCATGTCGGGTGCAGGCCCAGCGCAGGATGACGGTGCAAGCGATGGCAGCGGCCTGACGAATGACGGCACGAACGGCAAGCACGACGGCCAGGGCGGCCCGTACGTGCAGCAGCCGAGTCTCGACAATGTCAGCGAAGCGCTCGACAATGTCGAGAAGGACATCGAGAAGCGCCGCGCCTCGCTCCTCGAGCTGCAGGAGCAGCTCAAGGCACAGCAGGAGTCACTGGGCACGCCGGGGATGGTTTCGCTGCCGGGCTCGCTCGTCGGCAGCACTGTCTCGGTCACGACGCCGACGGGCTGGCCGGCACGCGGTGAGGTCAGCTCGCCGTATGGCCTGCGCTGGAATGGCTCGGACTTCCACCCGGGCATCGACATCGCCAACGACATGGGCACGCCGATCGTCGCGACGGCTGACGGCACGGTCACGACGGCCGGCTGGAATGCGGGCGGCTACGGCAACATGGTCGACATCGACCACGGCAACGGCATCATGACGCGCTACGGCCACGCGATGCAGGTCGTCGTCAGCGCCGGCCAGCACGTGCGCCGCGGCCAGATCATCGCCTACATGGGCAGCACGGGCTTCTCGACGGGCCCGCACGTCCACTACGAGGTCCGCGTCAATGGCCAGACGGTCAACCCGGTCAGCTACCTCTGACGATAGCATGGCGGTCATGACGGGATGATAGGAGCGCTACAGAGGCGCATATTCCGTTCTTACTGACAGGAAATATGGGATGAATCCGCACAGAACGCATTCTTTCGCGTTCTGTGCGGATTTTTTATTTTTAGGAGTAATTTTCGATGATAATCGAGGTAAATGCTACAATAGATAGGGGTATTCATGTATACATGTTAAGTTATGGTTGACATGTCAAGTATACATTTTTATAATAGAAGTTACGTAACGCCGTATGCATTGTGCGAATACATTTGTGTATTGATTGTATCAGGATAGAAGGAGAGACCGCTATGTGTCGGATAGGTTCCATAAAGAGTAAAGTACCCATTCAGCCCTCCAAGGCACTGCATCTCATGCTTCCGCAGCAGGAAGGCCATGACAACTCAGGCTTCGCGATGGTCATGCAGGATCTGTACGGGATCTTTTCCAATTATAAGGACAAGCCGCTGTTATCGCTCGCCTGCACGCAGCGCGGTGCCCAGCTCGTCGAGGAGTACATGGATACCCACAACTTCGTGCAGCTGGCCGAGTGGATCCCGGTTCCGGACAAACAGCCGGGCCTCGACATCCAGGCTATGCCGTACTACATCTTCCGCAACTACGATTATCCGGAAGATGCAGAGCACATGACGAAAGAGCAGAAGGAAGACCTGCTGCTCGACACGCGCCTGGCTCTGCGCAAGATCCTTGAGAAGGAGAATGCCGGTTATGTCTACTCGTTCTGGCCGGATGTGCTGACGCTCAAGGAGATCGGCGATCCGCGCGACATCGCGACGTATTTCCACCTCTGGGATGACAATGGCTGCCTTGTCGCAAAATCCATCGTCGCCCAGTGCCGCCAGAACACGAACTACGACATCGTCCGCTATGCGGCCCATCCGTTCTTCCTGCAGGGCTACACGCTCTGCGCGAACGGCGAGAATACCTTCTACACGAAGAACAAGGAGTTCCAGAAATCGTTGCACCGCGGCTACATCGGCTTTGAGTCCGACTCCCAGTGCTTCCTCAACACGCTTCACTACGTCCATCACGAGCTCAAGTGGCCGCTGACGTATTACAAGCACGTCATCACGCCGCTGCCGTTCGAGGAGATCGCTGAGCGCCCGGACAAGGATGTCCTGATCGCCATCCGCCAGAGCCTCGCGAACCTCGAGATCAACGGCCCGAACACGATCATCGGCGTCCTGCCGGACAAGAAGATGATCACCTGCTGTGATTCCAAGAAGCTGCGCCCGGTCGTTGTCGGACGCACGGATGACATGGTGGCCATCTCGTCCGAGGTTTGTGGTCTCAATGAGATCATGCCGGACCGTGACCAGACGAAGGATATCTACCCGAATGAACGTGAAATCGTTGTGATCGACAACGACCTGGAGGTACAGAGATGGAAGCAGTAAAGACACAAGACGTGGGCGTCAATGATCTGCCCTGGATAATCGAATATCACCCCGAACGCTGCACGATGTGCGGCAGCTGCGTGGCATCCTGCTCCTTCAAGTCCATCAAGGTGGCAGTGCGCGGCCAGTCCCTGACGGTGTCGGAAAAGCCGGTACCGGAGCCGAAGAAGGTCCATCAGGTGCGCCCCGTCATCAAGCAGGTCGCGAGCCTCACGGATTTCTGCCGCGGCTGCGGTATCTGCGAGAAGGTCTGCCCGAATGACGCAATCCGCCCGGTCCGCAACCCGGACACGAGAAAGACTCTGCTCTCGAAGGACCATGGCCCAATCAAGCGCGGCGGCCGCACGAACCTCAACGCACAGCGCACGCTCGACTCGATCGTCGTCGGCCGCATCTCGCAGATGACGGACCCGTCGCTCGATGCAGCGCGCCACACGTTCGACATCCGCTCGCCGTTCGGCCGCGTGCTCTCCGCCAAGGAGCTGCCGTTTGCCATCAAGGACGGCAAGCTTGTCGAGACGAAGCACACGCCGCCTGTGCACTGGATCTACCCGCTGATCTTCTCCGACATGTCCATCGGCGCGCTGTCGACGCGCGCCTGGGAAGCCGTCGCACTCGCTGTCGGCTACCTCAACGAGAAGTGCGGCCTGCCGGTCCGCATGAGCTCCGGTGAGGGCGGCATGCCCGTGAAGCTCCTCGAATCGGACTACCTCAAGTACTTCATCATCCAGATCGCTTCCGGTCACTTCGGCTGGAACCGCATCATCAAGGCCATGCCGCACATGAAGACGGACCCGGCAGGCATCCTCATCAAGATCGGTCAGGGCGCAAAGCCGGGCGACGGCGGTCTGCTGCCGGAGGCAAAAGTCGCCGAGCACGTCCAGGCCATTCGCGGTGTCCCGAAGGCGACGCTCGCTTCGCCGCCGAACCATCAGGGCCTTTACTCCATCGAGGAATCCGTCCAGAAGATGCACCTCTCGATGAACGCGGCTTTCGGCTTCCGCGTGCCGGTCGCCATCAAGTGCGCGGCTTCGGCAACGTCGGTATCCGTCTACAACAACCTGCTGCGCGACCCATACAAGATCTGCGGCGGCTTCTTCATCGATGGCATCCAGGGCGGCACGGGCGCAGCCAATGAGGTCTCGCTCGACCACACGGGCCATCCGGTCGTCTCGAAGATCCGCGACTGCTATCTCGCAGCCGTCAAGCAGGGCCTGCAGGGCCAGATCCCGCTCTACGGCGGCGGCGGCATCGGCATGACGGGCAACGCCGCAGCCGACGCCTTCAAGATGATGTGCCTCGGCGCCAACGGCGTCTTCGTCGGCAAGATCCTCATCCAGCTCCTTGGCTGCATCGGCAATGAGCAGGGCCGCTGCAATGCCTGCAACACGGGCAAGTGCCCGATGGGCATCTGCTCGCAGGACCCGCGCCTCGTCAAGCGCCTCGACATCGACCGCGGCGCCCAGAAGATCGTCGATTACGTGCTGGCCTTCGATGCGGAGCTCAAGAAGCTCATGGCACCGATCGGCAACAGCTCGCTGCCAATCGGCCGCAGCGACGCGCTCGTCTCCACGGACAAGGCCGTGGCAGACAAGCTTGGCATCCAGTACGTTTGCTGATAGCAGGAGGAGAGCTTAATGTTTAAGATAGATACCATGAAAGGGCATGAACGCATGTCCACCCAGGACCTGCTCCTGGCCATCGGCGAAGCCGTCAAGCAGGGCGAGACGGACTTTGAGATCAAGGCCTCCGGCCAGCACGACATCGGCGGTCCGCTCTGGCATCCGGAAGGCAAGAAGCTGCACTTCCACGTCTGGAACGCCGGCCAGCGCACGGGCTCGATGTGCCTGCCGGGCACGGAGATCGTCATCGAGGAGTCGACGTCGGCTGATGTCGGCTGGCTCAACGCCGGCGGCATCATCACCGTCAAGGGCGATGCCGGCGATACGGCCGGCCACTGCTCGTCGGGCGGCAAGATCTTCATCGGCGGCCGCGGCGGCACGCGCACGGGCTCGCTGATGAAGCACGACCCGCTCTACGAGGAGCCGGAGCTCTGGATCCTCAAGAATGTCGGCTCGTTCTCGTTCGAGTTCATGGGCGGCGGCAAGGCCGTCGTCTGCGGCTACGACAGCGCCGAGTTTGACTCGGTGCTCGGCGAGCGCGCCTGCGTCGGCATGGTCGGCGGCACGGTCTACGTGCGCGGCCCGATCGGTACGCATCCGGCTGACATCATCTGCTCGGCTCTCGACGAGGACGACATTGCCTTCCTCGCGGGCGGCATGGATGAATTCCTCGCGCACATCGAGCGCCCGGAGCTCAAGGCCGAGCTCACGGACTGGAGCCAGTGGCACAAGCTGCGCCCGCTGACGGCTGCTGAGCGCAAGCCGAAACCGGCGCCGGACCTCCATTCCTTCCGCTTGCACGAGTGGGTCAAGGGCGGCATCTTCTCGGATGTCGCACACGACGACTTCGCCGTCCACACGACGATCTCGCACGGCCTCTACCGCCTGCGTGTGCCGAGCTGGGACAATGCAGCGTACGCCGCACCGTGCGAGTTCAACTGCCCGACGGGCATCCCGACGCAGCTGCGCTACAAGTACATCCGCAACGGCGAGCTCGACAAGGCCATCCAGCTCGAACTCGACTACACGCCGTTCCCGGGCTGCGTCTGCGGCTCCGTCTGCCCGAACCCCTGCATGGATGCCTGCACGCGCGGCACGATCGATGAGCCGATCCAGATCGGCGACCTCGGCTACAGCTCCGCCTTTGCGAAGGTAGAGCCGCCGAAGGAGAAGACGGGCAAGAAGATCGGCATCATCGGCGGCGGCGTCGCCGGCCTCTCGACGGCCTGGCAGCTCGCCCGCAAGGGCCACGATGTCACGGTCTACGACGATGCGGATAGCATCGGCGGCAAGCTCGAGCAGGTCATCCCGCGCGGACGCCTCTCGCACGAGCTGCTCGAATTCGAGCTCAAGCGTATCGAGAGCGTCGGCGTCACGTTCGTCGAGGGCTGCAGGGTCGACCGCGAGAAGTTCGACAAGATCCGCGAAGCGAGCGACGCCGTCGTCGTCGCGACGGGCGGCACGAAGTCCCGCTTCTTCCCGTGGGAGGGCGTCGAGCACCTGACGATGGGCCTCGAGTACCTCAAGTCCATCAACCGCGGCGAGCACCCGAAGACGGGCAAGAAGGTCGTTGTCATCGGCGCCGGCAACTCCGGCATGGATACGTGCCGCGGCGCCTACGAGATGGGCGCTGAGTCCGTCATCGCAGTCGATGTCCAGAAGCCGGCTGCCTTCGAGAAGGAGATCGCCTACTTCGAGGGCCTCGGCGGCAAAATCGTCTGGCCGTTCTTCACGAGTAAGATCACGCCGGAGGGCGTCTACGGCAATGACGGCCGCTTCATCGAAGCCGACCAGGTCATCGTTTCCATTGGTGAGGAGCCTGTTCTCGACTTCCTGCCGGAGGACGAGGGCATCGAGTACTTCCGCAAGAGCTGGCTCGTGCCGAAGAAAGACCTCTCCATCACGGACGGCGTCTTCACGGCCGGCGACACGATCAAGCCGGGCCGCCTGACGGATGCCATCGGCAGCGGTCGCAAGGCTGCCTGGTACGTCGACCAGTACGTCATGGGCAAGGAGTACAAGGCCTTCCCCGAGAAGAAGCAGGTCCCGGCAGAGCGCCTCTCTAAGGCATACTTCGAGAAGTGCCACCACTGCGAGCTCGGCGACCCGGTCAGCGACTACAAGCGCTGCGTGAGCTGCGGCACCTGCCGCGACTGCAAGATGTGCCTCGAGTCCTGCCCGGAGAAGGCCATCAACCGCATCGAGCACGAGGATGGCACTATCGAGTACACGAGCGACCCGAAGCGCTGCATCGGCTGCGGCATTTGCGCCGGCGTCTGCCCGTGCGGTGTCTGGACCATCAAGGACAATCCGGAAAAGATCCCGATGTACTCCACGGGCGCCAAAGCCTGAGCATCGAGCGCGTATATAAAATCAGCCTTTCCGCAATAAAGCGGAAAGGCTGATTTTTTGTTTCACGTGAAACAACGGGGCGTGCGTCAGTCGGCGCGATACGATGTTTCACGTGAAACACGCCCTGGTGTGTGATGGCGGTGATGATAGAGCGCTCTGGCGCTGAAGTCGCGCATCCTGGCGACCAGCAGGAAGAGGCCGAAAATGAGGGCTGTGATGTCGGCGGCCGGCACGGCGAGCCAGACGCCGCGCAGTCCGAAGAGGTGCGGCAGGGTCAGAAGGAAGATGACGATGCCGAGCAGGTTGCGCGCGAATGACATCAGGGCCGAGGTGCGGCCATCGGAGATGGCTGTGAAGAAGCCCGAGATGAAGAGGTTGAAGCCGCAGAGCAGGAACGAGAGTGAGAAGAGCAGGAAGCCCTGGTGCGTGAGCTCGTAGACGTGGCCGCCCTGCGGCAGGAACAGCGAGATGAGAGGCGCTGCGAGCAGGCGGGAGAGGCCGAAGGACAGCAGCGCGCCGCCCGCGATGGCCATCAGGCTGAGGCGCACGAGGCGGCGCAGCTCTCCGAAATCCCTGGCGCCGAATTGGTAGGAGAAGACGGGAGCGACACCGTTTGTGAAGCCCATGTAGATGGCCGTCAGCAGCATCTCGGCGTAGAGGATGACGGAGATGGCGGCGACGCCGTCGGCACCGGCGTAGCGGAAGGTCAGGATGTTGAACAGGAAGGTCGTGATGCCGACGGAGAGCTGCGTGACGAGCTCCGAGCTGCCGTTGTACATGGCCTGGCCGAGTGCGCGCCATTCGAGCTGCGGCTTGGTGAAGCGGAGCGTCCGGCTGCTGCGCCAGAAGTAGGTGAGGCCGATGACGGCGGAGAGCAGGTCAGCGATGCCCGTCGCAAGGCCGGCGCCGAAGACGCCGAGACCGAGGTGCGCGAGGAAGAGGTAGTCGAGGCCCGCGTTCGTCAGCCCTGCCAGCACAGAGACGCGGAAGCCCTGCATCGGCCGGCCGTCAACGATGAAGAACGCGTTGAAGAGGATCATCAGCGCGGCAAAGGGGAAGAAGGGCAACAGGGCGTAGAGATAGCTGCGGCAGTCCGCGAGCAGCTCTGGCGAAGCGCCGAGCAGGAAGAGCAGCCCGTCTCCTGCGGCAACGGCGAGAATGGCCAGGGCCGAGGCGAGCGCGATGGCAGTCACGGTGATCAGTGTGAAGCGGCGGCGTGCGGCCGCCGTTTTCCCTTCGCCGAGATTCTTGGCGACGAGGGCCGAGCCGCCCGAGGCCAGCATGATCGCGAGGCCGAGCACGAGGTTGATGACGGGGTAGACGATGTTCGAGGCGGCCAGCGCATCGCTGCCAGCGAAGCGGCCGATGAAGATGCCGTCCGTCACCGTGTAGAGTGAGATGATGATCATCATGCCGATGGACGGCGCGGCGAAGCGCAGCAGGCTCCCAAGGGTGAAATGGCGGGCGAGCGGCGATGCCTGCTCTGCCCGCTTCGTTCGCGCGGTCTGTGCAGCTTGTCTGTCTCTTGTCGTAGTCGTTGTCATATCTATCAAGATCCTTTCAGAAAAATGTCCTATACTCATGGTAGAGTATACAGTGACTGTAAAGTCAAGGGGGGGGGCATGAAGTATGGAAGGCGGTCTCAACTTCCAGACCGGGGAGTTCGCAAAGCTCTGCGGCGTCAACAAGAGGACGCTGCACTACTACGATGAGCAGGGCATCTTCTCGCCCGACCACGTCGGGGAGAACCACTACCGCTACTATTCGGCGCGTCAGCTCTACCCGTTCATCATGATACGGCTGCTGCGCCAGATGGGGCTGGAGCTCTCCGAGATTCAGGACTATATGCGCCACCGCAGCTCCGAGCGTCTGAGCCGCCTGCTGGCCGAGCAGGAAGACTGGCTCGACGCGGAGATCCAGAAGCTGCAGTACATGAAGGAGATCGTGCACAACCAGCGCCAGATGCTCGTGCTCGCCAAGGACATCTGCTGTGACACCATCCGCATCGAGCCGTGGCCAGAGGCCAATCTGATCTGCTCGGGACCGGTCCGGCAGATGATGCTCAAGGAGGACCACGCCGGTATCGAGCGCGCGCTCATGGCGCACATGCGCTACATCATGGAGCACGGTCTGAATTCCGGCCTCGTCTTCGGCGCCATGGTCAGGCGGGCGGATTTCCTCGAGGGCGATGGCCATCTCCTATCGCGCTTCTTCACCGTGACGACGCGCAGCGTGGCAACTGTGCCGCCGGATGTGCTGTTTGTCCGGCCGGCGGGGCGCTACCTCGTCACGTACTTCCGCGGCGACTACATGAAGACAGGCGCCGCCTACGACAGGCTCCGCGACTACCTGCAATCACATCCGGCCTTGCATGCCGGTGCCTATTCGTATGAGGAGAGCATCTTGGAGGACCTCAGCACGGCCGACCCGCGCGGCTACCTGACGCGCGTGGGCATACGGCTGCAGGACGACAGCAAGAGAGAGGAATGAGAACCATTATGGATTTGAAACAATTGCGTTATTTCATGGCGATCGTGGAGGAGCGGCAGATTACGGCTGCCGCGAGGCGGCTGCACATGGCCCAGCCGCCGCTGAGCAATCAGATGAAGCTGCTCGAGGAAGAACTCGGGCTCACGCTCTTTAGCCGCGGCCCGCATCACATCGAGCTGACGGATGCCGGCAGGCTCTTCGCCGCGCGCGCCGAGGAGCTCCTCGAGATGGCCGCGGCGACGAAGCGAGAGCTGCGGGATTTCAAGCAGGGGCTCAGCGGGACGCTGGCCCTCGGCACCGTCTCGTCCTCCGGCGGCATCTTGCTCCAGGAGGGCATGCGCGCCTTCCGGGAGACGTATCCGCGCGTCCAGTTTGAGATCCACGACGGCAATACGTATCAGCTCATCGAGCTGCTGGAAAAGGGGCTCATCGAGATCGCCATCGTGCGCACGCCGTTCAATGCCGCGCATTTCAACTGCAAATACCGGAAGCCGGAGCCCATGATCGTCGCGATGACGGAGGACCTCGACTGGGCCCCGGAGCGGGAATCGATCCGCGTGGAGGAAATGCCGGGAAGGCCGTTGATCCTCTACCGGCGCTTTGAGCAGCTGCTCATGGATACCTTTGCCGCACACGACGTTACGCCCGATGTCGTCTGCCGCAACGACGATGCGCGCACAACGATCCTCTGGGCCAACGCCGGCCTCGGCGTCGCCATCGCGCCGGCCGCTGCCGTGAACCTCGCGGCCCACAACCATCTGCACGTCAAGCGCATTGATGAACCGTCCCTGGAAACGCGACTGGCCGCCATCTGGCCGCGCAGCCGCTACCTCTCGGCTGTCGCCAAGCACTTCCTGCAATCTTTTTGACTGAGTCAATTAATTTAACGGAAATTCAACTTCTATTTAAAGGGAATACAAGACGGTTTGCCTATAATACAAGCATCAAACGAGATACAGACTCGCTCGCAAGAGAGGAGAGAGATCATCATGATGAAATGGAAAAAAGGCATGGCCGCCCTGATGGCCGGTATCATGAGCTTTGGCGTGCTGAGCACGACGTTGGCCGTCCCCGCAGAAGCAGCCTCGCATCACTACGAGGACTCGAATTGGCATTCGCGCCATGACCGCCAGGTCGAGAAGCAGCGCCATGAAGCACATGAGCGCTGGGAGCGCGAGCACCGCCGCACAGAGAAGTCCTCGAAGGGCCACTCGACAGGTGAAGTCACGACGGCCGCCATCCTCGGTGCCGTCGTCGGCGCTGTCATCGCCAAGAATACCTGATGCTTGTGTACCAGGAAATAAATTCGCTCCCGAGGCGTCCAGGAGAAGGAAAACGCCCCTGCTCTGGCGAAATCATTACGTTGAAATACGAGAATTAAAGACCGCTGTTCTGCAAAGAAAAGCGGTTTTCTTTTTGTCATGATAATCATGAAAGGATGGGGATATCTATGAACTTGAAGCAATACGTCTTGACAGCTCTGGCTGTCAGTGCCCTGACCATGCCTTGGACTCTGGGTGTGACGCAGGCTGCTGCTGCCGATGCTGCGGCACAGCCGGAAGCTGAGCCTGCTCCGCAGGCAGTGAGCAGCGCGGCGGCCACCACGGCCAAGACCGTCAAGGCAGACGCGCCAATCAAGGTAAAGCAGGCGAAGTACAGCCTGAAGTTCAATGCGAAGAACTACACGAAGGAGACGCTGAAGCTCGAGGGACAGGCGGTGGCATTCCGCGCCTACCGCGATGTCGTCTATACCGCAAAGCCGGCTTCCGTCGCCTCCGAGTCCATGAGCATCTTCATCCCCGAGGCGTATTTCCAGAAGGGCGGCACAGTCAATGGCTACACGGCGAAGACCGCGCCGATCTTCCTGCCCAATGGCGTCGGCGGCTACATGCCGGGCGAGAGCAAGGAGCCGAGCGCCAGTGAACGCATGAGCGGCGGAGCCAATGCCTCGCTCGTCGCGCTCTCGAAGGGCTATGTCGTCGCAGCGCCGGCTGTCCGCGGCCGCACGACGGTCGGCGATGACGGCAAGACGTACGTCGGCAAGGCTCCGGCCTTCCTCGTCGATTACAAGGCGGCCGTGCGCTACCTGCGCCACAACCGCCACCGCCTGCCGGCCGGCAATACCGACAGGATCATCTCGGACGGCACGAGCGCGGGCGGCGCTCTCTCCGCACTGCTCGGTGCCACGGGCAACAGCAAGGAGTACGACGCCGAGCTCCGGGCCGTCGGCGCGGCAAATGAGCGCGACGACATCTTCGCTGCGATGGCCTACTGCCCGATCACGGACCTCGATCACGCCGACATGGCCTACGAGTGGATGTTCAACGGCGTCAATGAGGCATATCAGCACAGTGCTCCGATGAGCCCTCTGCTGCCGCTGAACGCCGGCTCTATGCCGGGTGCCCTCAAGGTTGGCGATGCGGTCGTGCCGCTCGGGCCCGGCCCTGTTGTCCAGGGGGGCAGCGCCGCAGCGGACCGCCCCGACAATGCGCCTGTGGAAGACAGCTCTGCCGTAGAGATGACGCAGGCAGAGCGCGTGGCCTCGGACCAGCTCAAGGCGCTTTTCCCCGACTACGTCAACAGCCTCGGCCTCAAGGACCGTCAGGGGCGCGCGCTGACGCTCGACGAGGACGGCACGGGCAGCTTCGCCGACTACATCAAGTCGGTCTACGCCGCTTCGGCGCAGTCGGCGCTCGATGCGGGCGAAGACCTCTCAGCGCTCGACTGGCTGACCATCGAGAACGGCATGGTCAAAGATGTGGATCTTGCCAAGTATGCCGCCTGGGCGACGCGCCTCAAGGCAGCGCCGGCCTTCGACAAGTTCGACCGCAGCTCTGCCGAGAACGATGAATTCGGCACGACCGACAACACGCCACGCCACTTCACAGGCTTCTCGCTGACGCGCGATAAGGAAGCCGGTGCGACCATGGCGACGTGGGATGATGTCCGCCGCATGAACCCCATGTACTTCATCGGCCAGCAGGATGTCACCGTCGCACCGCACTGGCGCATCCGCCACGGGGCCAAGGACCGCGATACGAGCCTGGCCGTCCCCGCGCTGCTGGCCCTGAAGCTGCAGGACAGCGGCTATGACGTTGACTTCGCCTCGCCGTGGGGCAAGGGCCATGCCGGCGACTACGACCTCGCAGAGCTCTTCGACTGGGCCGACGGCCTATGCAAGGCAGCGGACACGCGCAAGAAATAACAGCATATGCCTCATGATTCGTGAACTCAATCAAGAGCATCTCGCTGACTGCGGGATGCTCTTTTTTTATTAGAAAATAAGCAGTAAACAAAAAATAAATGGTGTCCTTTCTTACAGCGAGCATTCATAGCTTCATGCTATAATAGAGTGTGACAGAATCGCAATGAAAAGAAAGAGAAGTGCATGGGTTGAGCGCGGCGCGCTTCTCGCTTATCAGGAAAGGTGAATCGTATCATGATGACATTGACGCAGATGCGTTATTTTTATGAGGTCTGCCAGTGGCAGAATATCACGAAGGCCGCCGAGCATCTCCACGTCTCGCAGCCGACGATCAGCGTGGCGATGCAGACGCTCGAGGCAGAGACGGGGCTGAACCTGTTTCACCGCGAAGGCCGGAAGCTCGTCGTGACGCCGGAGGGCAGTAAGTTACTTGTTAAGGTCAACCACATTTTAAGCCAGATGGACCAGCTCGAACTGGAGATCCAGGACATGGCGCACAACCGCAATCACATCCGCATGGCGTTGCCGCTGCAGATCGGCACGCGTTTCCTGCCGCGCATCCTCGGCGAGTTCCGTCGCACGCATCCGCAGATCAAGCTCGAGATCATCGAGTCGGGCGGCATCAGCGCTCTGCAGATGGTTGAGGACGAGAAACTCGACATCGCCCTGACGAACTACACGACAGGCTTCAGCCAGAAGCTCCATTACCAGAAACTCTACGACTGCGAATGCTGTTTCGTCACGTACCCGTCCCATCCGCTGGCCAAGCGCAAGGCCGTCTCGTTCGCCGATCTTGCCGATGAAGAGCTCGTTATGCTCGACAGCCACTACTTCATCTATCGCATCGTCCACGACCTCTATGCCCAGCACAGCTGCAAGCCGCACATCATCCACTTCTCGCCGTACCTCCACACGATCAAGAACCTCGTCGAGCGCGGTATCTGCTCGACGTTCCTCGCCCGCCAGGCAGTGCTCCCCGACGAGAACCTCGTCGCCGTCTCTCTCGAGAAGCCCTTCTACATCAATTCCGGCATCGTCACCAAGAAGGGCCGCCAGGTCTACGAGGACGAGCAGCAGCTCATTGATTATTTGAGAGAAATTACAAAAGATATGTAAATATACAATGCGAAGATAGAAAAAAGAAAATAAAAATTAATATTACCAAAAACTTGATTCAAGAGTTACCTTGCGATATAGTGTAGATAGATTCCATGCAACATTAATCCATACCTAGCCATACTGTTATATATACGGAACGCGAGTTTGTATTTGGTTGCATATCATTGGGAAAATGTTGCATTTATATAAGGAATACAGGAGAAGATTGGGATATCCTGTCGCTTATCGCATCGAACGCTTGATAGCAGGATGTGGAGATCCTTCAAGCGCGCTGAGCAGGCAGATATCACGTCCGTGTTTCTATGCCAGTATGTATAGGATGAATGAATATACATACACCCGGGGGTTATTTGGCTGCGTGTACAGAAGTACAAGGAAGGAACTCTATGAATCGTATTTATCAAGTTGTCTGGAGCCAGGTCAAGAATTGCTACGTCGTCGTCTCAGAGAGCGCAAGCTCCCACAGCAAGAAGAAGTCGGCTCACCTGGCACCGTCGACCACCAAGCGCACCATGCTGGCCATGAGCCTGGGCGCAGCCGTGCTGTTCGGATCGGCAGCTTCAGCATCTGCCGCAGCAGGCAAGGTCATTGGCGGCGGTGGTACAGAAAGTGGTGATACTTCATCTGCACAGGGTGAAGATGCTACAATCAGCGGCGGCTTTGTCAACCATGCAGAGGGGAATTATTCCAGTGTCAGCGGCGGCTCGAAAAACCATGCCAAAGGGACAAATTCCAGCGTCAGCGGTGGTACGGATAACCAGGCCTTTGGAGAAGACTCCAGCGTCAGCGGCGGTGGGCAGAACAAGGCTACTGGCAAGGGAGCCAGCGTTGCCGGCGGTGCACAGAATCAGGCTGGCGGTGATTTTGCCACAGTCAGCGGCGGTACCGGCAATAAAGCATTCGGCTATGGTTCGATCGTCATTGGCGGTACCGGCAATGTGGCGGGCAAGGTGGCCGTCGATGATAAGGGAAATTACCTGACCGATGCAAATGGCAACCAGTATCCGGCCGATCAGGGCAAAGATCCCTTTTTCCGCATCGGTCAGGATTCCGTCGCCATTGGCGGCGTCTCGTCTTCGGTGCAGGGCAACTATTCCGTCGGCATTGCCGGCGGCAGTACCAGTGCAAAGGCTGCCAGCGGTTTGGCCGCCGGCAAACAGGCTACGGTCACGATGGCCAATGGCGTGGCCATCGGCTATGAGTCCACGGCCTCTGTGATCGACGCATCTCGCACAGCGGATACAGAAGGGCGTATTGTATCGTTTGGTCATCAGGCAGGGGATGTTTACTATACCGTAGATTATCAGAACCATACGGTTACAGAAAACAAATATGACTCTGCTGCCTACAACCGTCTCGTCAATGTAGCTGATGGCATCGATGACCACGATGTCGTCGTCATGGAACAGCTCAAGAACGCCAAGGCAGAGGCAGTGGCAACGGCCAAGAACCAGATCAAGGTTAAGGGCGATGAAGTCAACGTTCATGCAGAAGAAACCACGGACAAGGCCGGCGTACAGACTACGACCATCAGCCTGAAGCCAAAGGTCACGCTGAAGGAGAGTACGGACACCACCGGCGCGAAACAGGTGGTGCTCGACGGCACGGCAGGCACCATTTCCGTCGGCCTCAGCACGGATGCAAAGAACTACATCTCGCTGAATGGGACGACGGGCGTGGCCAAGGTGGGCGCTGTCGAGATCGGCAATCAGAACTTCACCTATACGTATGACAAGCCTGACGGAATGAATGATAACGGTACGGTGAAACTCACGTCCACCCGGGCTACTGTAGAAGGATCCTTTGTGACGGGTCTCTCCAACAAGACCTGGACGCCGGGCAACTATGTGACCGGCCGGGCAGCTACGGAAGATCAGCTGGAACAGGCAGGCCGCCACTTCCTGAGCATCAAGACGGCCAATAAAGATGATGATGGCAATCCGATAACGCCGGTGAAAGAACGAGCACTGGCCAATTACTACAATGATGGTGCCACGGGCTCGGCTTCCATGGCCTTTGGCGTGGGCACCACGGCACAGGGGAATCTATCCCTGGCCATGGGCGTCAACAGCTCCGCTTCAGGCCTGAATTCTCTGGCCATCGGCTATGGCAATGAAGCAGCCGGCACGCAGTCGGTAGCTGTGGGCAACGGCACCAATGCCAGCGGCAATTACTCCGTTGCCATGGGCCTTGGCGCTGAGGCCGGTACGAAGAATACAGATGTAGAGTCTACCGACCATGGCGGTGCTGTAGCCGTTGGTTATGGTGCTGGCGCAGCAGAAACCGGTTCGGCCGCCTACGGCTATTCGGCTACGGCAAGTGCAGTAGAATCCTCGGCTTTTGGTACCAGTGCGCAGGCCAATAAAGAAGGCAGCATAGCCTTGGGTGCTCACTCTGTAGCCAACCGGGAAAAGGGATCTACCGGTTATTTAGCGCCGGATATGACAGATCCCGCCAATGCAGCCAAGGCAGCGACCTGGGTGTCCACTTCCGGTGCTGTTTCCCTGGGCGGAACTGACGCAGCTGAAGCCGGAGCGAACAAGACCATCAGCCGCCAGATCACGAATCTGGCCGCCGGTTCCGAGGACTCTGATGCTGTCAATGTGGCTCAGCTCAAAGCTTTGGCAAGCCAGGGTATGAACTTCCAGGGCAATGATACGACGACCTCTGTCCACCTGAACCAGGGCGGCACGCTCCTGCTCCAGGGCAGCGGTACCAAGAAGGATGAAGAATACTCCACGCAGAATGTGAAGGTCTTGACCGATGCAGCTAATCAGCGACTGTCCATTGCCCTGGACAAGAATCCGGACTTCGATTCGGTGACGGCAGGCACAGCGCTGACCGACGCAGATAACGGCAAAGCCGGTTCCATCAAGATCGTTGGAGCAGACAGCAAAAATAAAAATAAGGCCACGACCATCACGGCGGGCTATGCCGCTTCGCCGGAACTCGCCGGCGCCAATGGCACGGGCCGCATCAGCTATACCGACGGGGATGGCACAGCTCATACCGTGGCTACCCTCGGCGATGGCCTCAAGCTGGCCGGAGACGCGGGAAAGGGCAGCGTTGCTCTTGACAACACCCTCACCGTTTCCGGAGGCGCCACGAATCTGGCAGATGGCAGTAATATCGGCGTCACGGCCAACGGCTCCACCCTTTCCCTGAAACTGGCCAAGAACATCACCGGCCTCGATACGGTGACGGCCGGCGGCGTCAAGATGGGCACGCAGACGGATGGCAATGATACCACCAAGAGCGGGAACTACGTCACCGGTCTTGACAACAAGACATGGACCGTAGGGCAGACCCAGCCGGTCACGGGCCGTGCTGCTACAGAGAATCAGCTGAAGAGCGTCGCTGATGTAGTAAATAGCAACAAGACCCAGATTACGACCAATACGAATAATATCGCCAAAGGGCTGAATTTCTCTGCCAGCAACAAGGTGGATGGCGCCTATAAGACGGTCAACCGCGCTTTGGGCAGCACAGTGGCAGTCCGCGCCAATGATGCCCAGGACGGTCATACCTACAAGACGGACAACCTGACCACGGAGATCGACGACAACGGCATCATCACCGTGAAGATGGACACCAAGCTCACGGCGGATAAGGTGACCGTTGGCACAGGTGACAATGCCATCACCCTTGACGGAAGCAATGGCAATGTGACCACCGGATCGTCCACCCTGGGCGGCACGGGCCTGACCATCACAAATGGCCCCAGCGTCACCACCAGCGGCATCAGCGGTGGTAGCAAGCAGATCACTGAGGTCAAGAGCGGTGCATCCAGGTATGATGATTCCAATAATCCGATATATGGAACAGACACCAATGCCGCCAATATCGGCGATGTCAAGAATATTGCCGCAAAGACGGTCACCGTCAGCGGAGACGGTACAAATACGACAGTCGCTAAGACTACCAATGCAGACGACGGAACGGTGGACTACAAGGTTTCCCTGAATGACAGCGTGACACTGGGCAGCGATGCTGGAACACAGGTTTCCTTGAATGGCAAGACCGGTGTCATCAAGGCTGGCAATCAGGCGACTATCGACGGCAGTGCAGGAACGGCTTCCATTGGCAATCTCTCCTTGGGGACTGTTGCAGCGAATACCCTGACCTTAAACGGTAAAGATGGCAAAGACACCACCCAGAAGGCAGATGCAGGAACGTATGCAACGGGCTTGACCAATACGACTTGGGACGTCGCCAACCCGTCTTATGTCAGCGGTAGAGCTGCGACGGAAGACGAACTCCTGACTGTATCCAATACCGTTAACTCCGGCTGGAAGGCCCAAATTAACGGCAAGGATGTCAAGACTGTCACACCGACCGATAACACCTTGAACTTTGTGGCAGGGGATAATATTTCCCTTTCCAGCGGCAAGGATATCAAGATTGCCACTACACCGGATGTCAATTTCACAACGGTCAGCGTCGGTGGTACCAATACTAGCGGCACTTATACAGGCGGCATTTTCCTGGGAAATCAGGCTGGCGGTGGTGCTAATGGCAGTGCTGATTCCCCGATTATGAGTATTACAGGACTTAAAAATACAGCCTGGGTGAAGGACAACTTTATGTCCGGCCGTGCGGCTACAGAAGATCAGCTGAACGCAGTAGCCCAGCAGATTAAAGGCGAAGTCAACGCTGCTGATATTTATGTAGAGAGCGGATCTGTTTCTTATGATACAAAGGGCGATGGAACTGGTACATTGCAGCGTTCTAATAAGACTACAGGCAATCTGACTGGTCTCCACGATTACTATGTCACCGGCGGCAGTGTCAGTGCCGATGGTAAAACGCTGACACTAACGAAAAACGGCGGCGATGCCATTCCGGGGATTGACCTGACCAACGTCCTGGATCAGGACAGCCATCTGGTGGTTGCTGACGGTGGTGCATACACCGTAGACAGTGACGGCAAGGTAACACTCAAGGTAAAAAATAACGTAGCGGGAAGTACTCCTACGGATGTAGTGATTTCCGGCATCGCTAGCAATGCGGCTCTGCAGCAAGGCCTGAATTTCAGGGCCAATGCTGCTGAAAAAACGGATGGCAGTGCTACCTACAATGCCCAGTTGGGAGGAACTGTCAGCGTGTTGGGCGGTGCAGCACAAGAGAAGCACACCTATAACACGGATAACATCACCACTACCATGGACAACGGCACCATTACGGTGAAACTGGACGATAACCTGACTGCCACTAGCCTGACGGCAGGATCGAATACCGTTGATGGCAGTGTAAAAGTTACTGGTGCCAAGGGTGCCTATGTGGAGATGGACGGCAGTGACGGTTCCATTCATCTGGGTAACAACGGCGGCCGCTATTCGGCACTGTATCAGGACTATGGCGGCAAGGGCTTCCTGTCTTCTGAAACCTCACCCCGTCTGGAATATGCGGTGGACAATGACCCGAATACGCGCCATACCATTGCCACCCTCGACGATGGCATGAAATTTGCCGGTGATGATGCTAAGACCGATGCAACAAATGTGGTCAGCAGGGCGCTCAACAGCAAGTTGAATATTACGGGCGGGGCTGATACCAACGGCCTGACCAATGGTAACATCGGCGTGGTGAAGAACGATGCTGGTGACGGGCTGACCATCAAGCTGAACAAAGACCTGACGGATATGAGTACCATCAGCTTTGCGCCGACTGCAGGCACCACCGGCAGTGGCATCAAGATTGGCTCCCAGACCATTGCCAACAACGGTACCAGCCCCAACTCTGCGACTGGCGACTACATCACGGGCCTGACCAACACGCAGTGGTCGAAGGACGGCATCGTCAGCGGCCGGGCGGCTACGGAAGACCAGCTCCAGCAGGTGGCCAAGTCCATTGTCAATGGCTCGGCTACGGGCGGCGGCTTTGGCCTCAGCGCAGATAAGGCAGACAGCACGAATGCAACGGAGGTCAAGCAGGATCTCGGCAGTTCCATCAAGATTACTACTGGCGGTGACACCAACCTGTCCACGCAAGCAGATTCTGCCAACAAGGCCATTGTCGTTTCTCTGAATAAAGAATTGAACCTGACGAAGACGACCCTTACGGATGGGACAACTGGAGCCACTACGGTGGTAGATGGCAATGGTGTTGTCATTACGCCGAAGCAGGGGTCTGATGCGGACAAGGTAAAACTGACCACCGATGGCCTGTCCAACGGCGGCAAGCAGATTACCAATGTACAGAGCGGCCTGAATGGTACGACCATTGAAAATGCTGCTGGAGATGTGTTGAACCATGGGGCCACCATTGGCGACTTGCAGACTGTCAGCAATGGCGTGAAGACAGACCTGACAGCTACGGGTTTGAACTTTAAAGGCAATAATGAGGATACTACGGTTCATCGAAATCTGGGCGACACTTTGATCATTCAGGGAACCGGTGCGGATGGCCGCACCTATGATGGCGGCGCCAATGTGCAGGTCCTGGCTAATAAAGATACGGGTACCCTGACCGTTCAGTTGGATCGTGACCTCAATGCCCATACACTGACGTTGGGAAAAGCCAGCACCGGTACGGATAAAGCCGGAGAGGCAGGTACCCTGATTATCAACGGAACGAGCAACAATGGTTCAATCCAGCCTGTTTCCATCAGCACAGGCTATCAGGATACCAAGGATGATACGAAGACTGCCCTGAAGACCAACATGTCCCGCATCACGTATTCCGGCGATAGCCAGCATACCCATACCGTCGCTACGCTGGAAGATGGTTTGCAGCTCTCTGGTGATAATGGTGAAACAGCCAACACCACGCTCAATAAGAAAGTGACCATCAAAGGCGGTGTCACGAGGGATAAACTGGTGGATAATTCCACAGATCCCACGAAGAACAACAACATCGGCGTCATTGCCAGCCAGGATACGGATGGCAATACCACCCTTTCCCTGCAGCTGGCCAAGGATATCACCGGTCTCAATACGGTGACGGCCGGCACGGTGGTCATGGGCAAACAGACGGTCATCAGCGCGGGGAAGGTACAAAGCACCGGAAACTATGTCACCGGCCTTGAAAATACGACCTGGGACGGTACAGATTATGTTTCCGGCCGGGCGGCTACGGAAGACCAGCTGAAGAAAGTCAGCGATTCCATCCAGACTTCTGTAAACAGTGCCCAGTTTGGGATTACCGCCGGCGGCCTGGCTGATGGGGGAGATGTGACGGTCAAGAAGAATCTCGGTGAATCCATCCGCATCTATGGCGATGCTCCGGTAACTAATGAGAAAAACGATGGCTCCGGGGATTTCTGGGACCGCAGCAAGGCCAATATCCTGACCAAGGTGAAGAAGGATCATGATGGCAATGACTACGTCTCCGTAGAACTCCAGGATCACCTGGAAGTGGGTACCCACGTAGGGAAGAATACAGATGGCACGGCTGTTGCCGGTGTGGATGGCAGCATGCAGTTCAAGGGCGCTTCTGCCAAAGAGGTGAACATCACCGGCGATACTGGCATTGCCCTGAGCGACGGCGATGGCAACGCTAGGACAGTGACGGCTGCGCTCCATCAGAACGATGGCGTAGGCTATCTGGATCTTGTCGGTTCTGGGGGAGCGTTCACCAGCCTGTTTGCCCAGAATGGGGCACAGAATCTGTCTCAGGATAATACTTCTAAGACTCGTCTGACCTATAAGGACCAGAACGATAAGTCTCATGATGTGGCTACCATGGACGATGGTCTTGTCGTCGCTGGCGACAACGGACATGTGACGCGCCTGCTGAACAGCACGCTGAAGATGTCCGGTGGAGCTGATACCACGAAGCTCACCGACAAAAACATCGGCGTAGTAGCCAATAGCTCTGGTGATGGTCTTGATATCAAGTTGGCTAAGGATCTGACGGATATCGACAGCATCACTATGACGGGCGGCCTCAAGCTCAATAGCTCCAATGGCTCGTCGACCATCACGGGCCTGACGAATAAGAGTGTCGATTTGCCTGACTTCGGCAAAGCTGGCCGAGCTGCTACAGAAGAACAGCTGCAGCAGGTGAAGGGCAGTATCACTGACGTTAAACAGGGCGGCGGCTTCGGCCTGGCAGATGACAAGGGGACGGCTGTCAAGGCAGACCTCGGCAGTATCATTGGCATCCATGGGGATGGCAATATCACCACGGCTGTTTCCGACGATGGCAAGTCGCTTAACATCGGCCTGAAGAAAGATGTCGACCTCGGCAGCGATGGCTCCATCAAGGCTGGCGGTGTCACGATCGACAGCAAGGGTATTGACGCTGGTGGCAAGAACATCACCAATGTCAAGAGCGGTATTGTCAAGGGCGATGACAGCGACAACAAGAACGCTGCCAATATCGGCGATGTGAAGAACATTGTCGATGGCAAGATCGGTGATGTCAACGGCAAGATTGACAACATCACGAAGGATGTCTCAAACATCAAGACGGATGTGTCGAATATCAAGCAGACGAAGCGCACGTATCAGGGCGATGATGGCAAGACCGTCGATGTCGACTTTGGCGGCGCGCTGAGCCTGACGGGCGGCGCTACGGAAGTTGCTGAGGACAAGAACATCGGTGTCGTCAAGAATGGCGCGAATGGCCTGTCCCTGCGCCTGGCGAAGAACCTCGGCGGCCTTGACAGTGTCACGACGGGCAAGACCACGATGAATGACAGCGGCCTGACCATTGCGGGCAGTGATGGCAAAGCCGGTACGACCATCACCAATAGCGGCATTAAGATTGCCGCTAACGGCGACAATACCCATGCCGTGGAAGTCACGAACAGCAATGTCTCCATGGGCGGCCAGCAGATCCACGATGTGGCTCCTGGCACGGCTGACGGCGATGCGGTCAATGTCTCGCAGCTCAAGAAGAGCGTCGGGGCGCTCGGCGGGGCCATCGACAAGGTGGACCGCCGCGTCGACCGCGTCGGCGCCGGTGCGGCTGCTCTCGCGGCCCTGCATCCGCAGGATTTCGACCCGGATGACAAGTGGGACTTCGCGGTGGGCTACGGCAATTACCGTGGCGCGAATGCGGCGGCTGTCGGTGCGTTCTACCGTCCGAATGAGGACACGACGTTCTCGGTTGGCGGCACGGTCGGCGGCGGCGAGAACATGGTCAATGCCGGTGTCAGCTTCAAGTTCGGCCAGGGCAACCATGTCTCGAACAGCCGCGTGGCCATGGCCAAGGAGATCAAGGACCTGCGCAAAGAGGTCGAGAGCCTGCGCAGTGCCCTCGTCGATGTGGCGGCTGGCAAGCAGCTCGATCCGGCGAAGACGAAGCTCTTCCCGGACATGCCGAAGAATCACTGGGCCTACAAGGAGATCTCGGAGCTGGCTGGCAACGGCCTGCTCGACGGGTATCCGGATGGGGAGTTCAAGGGGGATCGCATGATGACCCGCTACGAATTCGCCCAGATTGTCTACAACCAGATGATGGCGGGCAGGGAGCTCAGCGACCGCCTCGTGCAGGAGTTCGAGCCAGAGCTCGAGCACATCCGCATCGATGTCATCGCGCGCCACAAGGATGGCACGCCGTCCATCGAGCGCGTCCGCGTCAACAAGCCTGCTGACAAGAACAGCAAGTAACGCGCAAATCACGACAAAAAAGCCGGAAGGTTTCTCGGATGAGAGACCTTCCGGCTTTTGCTGTATGCGATTATTTGGCGTTCTTCTTGGCGAGGAAGTCCTTGAGGATCTGGCGCTTGGCAATCTTGCCGGTCGAGGTGCGCGGCAGGGACGGGAGCTCGTGGAATTCGCGCGGAATCTTGTAGAGCGCGAGGTTGGCCTGCAGGAACTTCTTGAGCTCGCGGATGTTGATGGAGGCGCCGTCGTGCAGGCTGTAGAAGCAGGCACCGGCCTGGCCGCGCAGCTTGTCGTCGATGCCGACGACGGCGGCTTCGCTGATGCCAGGGAACTGGTAGATGAGCTCTTCGACTTCGCGCGGGTAGATGTTCTCGCCCATGCTGATGATCATGTCCTTGATGCGGTCGACGATATAGATGTAGCCTTCTTCGTCGGCGCGGGCGACGTCGCCCGTGTGGAGCCAGCCGCCGCGCAGCGCGTTCTTCGTCGCGTCGGGCAGGTTCCAGTAGCCGAGCATGATGTTGTCGCCCTTGACGATGAGCTCACCGGCTTCGCCCTTCGGGACTTCATTGCCGTCGGAGTCGATGAGCTTCCAGGCGATGCCCGGCACGACGGGGCCGCAGGAGCCGACTTTCGGCTTTTCGGGCGGGTTCATCGTGACGACCGGCGACGTCTCGGAAAGGCCGTAGCCCTCGCAGATGTCGACGCCGAACTTGTTCATGAAATCCTGCTCGATCTTGAGCGGCAGCGTCGTGCCGCCCGAGACGACGAGGCGCAGCGAGGCCATGTCTTCCTTGCTCGCGAGCTTCGTCAGCAGGCTGCAGATCGACGGCACGATGTAGAGGTCGTTGATCTTCTCCTCGCGGATGACGCTGATCGTCTCTTTCGGCGTGAAGGAGTCGAGGATGACGATCTCGGCGCCGCAGTAGAGTGGGTAGAGCACGGAGCAGGTCCAGCCGAAGCAGTGGTACATCGGCAGCACGCAGAGCACGTGATGCTCGCGCTTGCAGTGCATGATGCTCATCTGGCTGGCGTTGGTGACGAGGTTGCGGTGCGAGAGGACGGCGCCCTTCGGCGAGCCCGTCGTGCCGGACGTGTAGATGATGACGCAGGGGTTCTGCTCATCGAAGGTCGGCGGCAGGGACGGCGCAGTTGGGATGCTCGCGTCGATCTTGCCCATCTGGCGGATGTCGTGCTGTGTCACGCGCATGTCGCAGCGCAGGGCGGAGAGGGCGTCGACGAGGTTCAGCGGCTGGTACGTCAGGATGTGGCGCGAGCCGGAATCCTTGATGATGTAGGCAATCTCGCGGTTGCTGAGCTGGAAATTGATCGGCACGGCGATGGCGCCGAGCGAGGCAATCGCCATGTAGGCGTAGATGTAGTCCGCACTGTTGCGGGAGAAGATGCTGACGCGGTCGCCGACGCGGACTCCGGCAGCGTAGAGGCGGTTGCGGCAGGCTGCGACGTGCTCCTGCAGTTCGCGGTAGGTGATGCGGCGCTCGTGATCGACGATGGCGAGGGAATCAGGCTCCCCCTGGCAGATCAGTTCATGTACAAACATTCTATTCCCTATTCCTTCCTCAGGAGCAGAGATGCTCCTGTAGCACAGGACAATTCTTCTTCGTTACAGCCTTAATTTTATACCAGGTCATAATTTTTGTCAAAGCATAATGTACCAGCGGCGTAATTTTCGCCGCACTCATTCCTCGTCGTCGTGCGGATGCGCGAGGGCGCTGTGCTGGTAGCTGTAGCCGAAGTAGACGAGGCAGCCGAAGGTGCACCAGACGATGAAGCGGACCCAGGTCTCCCAGGGCAGGTGGTACATGAGGTAGCCGCAGGTCAGGACGGCGAGCGGCGCGATGAGCCAGACGAGCGGGCAGCGGAAGGTGCGCGGCACGTCCGGCTTCGTGATGCGCAGGACGAGGACGCCGATGGCCGCGACCAGGAACGCGGAGAGCGTGCCGATGTTGGCCATCTCGGCGATAACGCCGATGGGGACGAAGCCCGCGATGATTGAGACGAAGATGCCGCCCATGACGGTGACGATGTACGGCGTGTGGTAGCGCTTGTGGATCTTGCAGACGCGCGCTGGGACCATGCCGTCGCGGCTCATGGCGAAGAAGATGCGGGCCTGGCCGTAGAGCAGGACGAGCAGGACGGTCGTGATGCCGGCAATGGCGCCGACACCGACGACGGCGGAGCCGAGGTTGTAGCCGATGTAGCGCAGGGCGAAGGCGACTGGCTCCGGGTTGTTGAGCTTGGTGTAGGGCACGATACCCGTCAGCACGCCGGCGACGACGACGTAGAGGGCGGTGCAGATGACGAGCGAGCCGATGATGCCGATCGGCAGGTCGTGCGACGGGTTCTTGCATTCCTCGGCGCTCGTCGCGACGGCATCGAAGCCGATGTAGGCGAAGAAGACGATGGCCGCGCCGCCGAAGATGCCCGAGACGCCGAACGGCATGAAGGGCTCCCAGTTCATCGTGTCGACGTGTGGGATGGCAAGCAGCAGGAAGATGGCGATGGCCGTGAGCTTGACCCCGACGAGGATGCGGTTGAGCTTCGTGCTCTCCTGCGTGCCGCGGATCAGCAGGACGGAGAGCAGCAGCGTGATGAAGATGGCGGGGATGTTGATGATGCCGCCGTCTGCCGGCACGTGTGTCAGCGCGTGGCCGGGGTCGATGCCCGCCGAGAGCAGGAGACCCGTGACGTAGCCTGACCAGCCCGAGGCGACGGCGCTCGCGGTGACGGTATACTCGAGGATGAGGTTCCAGCCGACGATGAAGGCGATGAACTCGCCGAGCGATGCATACGTGTAGGTGTAGGCGCTGCCCGAAGCCGGCACGATGGAGGAGAATTCTGCGTAGGCGAGGCCGGCGAGCGCACAGGCGAGTCCGGAGATCATGAAGGAGATCGTGACGGCCGGGCCCGCGTACTTGGCGGCGGCGACGCCCGTCAGGACGAAGATGCCTGTGCCGATGACACAGCCGATGCCGAGCAGGATGAGGTCAAAGGCGCCGAGCGTCTTGGCCATGCCCGAATGAGCAGCCGTCTCGCGCATCTGCTCAATACTTTTGGTACGGAACAAGTTCATTTTTTACCATTCCCTTTTCTGTCTACAATGCATTAGCGCAGCATGATAAATAAGATTTACAACGTTACTATTATAAGTAAGGAAAAAGCCTCCGTCAATATGACAGAGGCTCTGTAAGGCAAAATACAGGGCAGAGGCGTCAGGCGCGGATCCACTCCTTGAATTTCTCCGGCGAGCTGTTGATGACGAGTTCTTCCGGGAAATCGGCCTCGCGGATGACTTCTTCCGAGAGCGCATGATTGCCGACATCGAGGTCGATGTGCGCATCGCTGCCCATGATGACGTGTGTGCCGTACTTCTTGCAGGCCTGCAGCATCTTCTTGGCGAGGTCCCGCGAGCCGGAGCGGCTGCCGCCCGGGCGGTAGGAGCTGTTGTTGCATTCGAGCAGGACGTGGCGCTCCTTGGCAGCCTTGGCAATCTTGTCGAAGTCGACCGGGAAGCGCGGATTGTCCGGATGGCCGATGATCTTGACCTGAGGCACCCACATGGCGCTCATGATGGCCGTCGTGTTGTCGAGTTCCGTACCCGGATTGATGCAGGGGTCGTGCAGGCTCGCGATGGCGTAGTCGACGGAGTGCAGTGCCTTCTCCTCAAGGTCGACCTTGCCCGTCGTGTTCAGGATGTTGAGCTCCACGCCCATGAGGAGTTCCACGCCGGCTTCCTTGCCGTAGACCTCGCGGTCAAAGATGCGCAGGTTCTCGAAGTAGAAGCGGTGCGTCGAGCCCGGCATGGCCGGTGCGTGGTCGGCGATGCCGACGAGTGCGAGCCCCTTCTTGCTGCCAGCTGCGATCATCTCGCGGATCGTGTTGTAGGCATGGCCGCTGGCCAGCGTGTGCATGTGGACGTCGAGTAAGTCTTTCATAAAATCAATCCCCCAAACAATTGATAGTATCCTGCCCCTCATTATACCACGATACTGTGTTTGGAGGGGGTCAGATGGGGGCAAATCGAGGTGCCAAAAATTTTTTCAAGAAATTTGGATTTACCTGTTGACATTTCGAGGGGACTCCTTTATAATAAATCTTGTCGTTAAGACATGGGGTTATAGCTCAGTTGGTTAGAGTGTCTCGTTGACATCGAGGAGGTCACAGATTCGAATTCTGTTAACCCCACCATTTATGAAAGATGAGGTTTCGTCGAACGGCGAAACCTTTTTTGTTCGCTCGCTTAGCTCAGTTGGCTAGAGCATCTCCGTCACATGGAGGGGGTCGGGGGTTCGAATCCCTCAGCGAGCACCATATTGACATCCAGGCCGTGCGCATTGCGCACGGCTTTTATTTTTGTCTCTACTTGTTTTTGGGGAATGATGCGCCTGTGCGGATCGGCTCTGCTTCCTATATTGTAGGAAACGGGCGGGTACATTGACACTGGGGCCTGCAAGATGATATGATAGATAAGGGAATATTGGTAACTTCTCCAAACTCAAAACGAGACTTTCCGGAGGCAAGACAGTCGGGAAGTCAATTTGAGTTTTTTCGTCGTGTTTTCACTTCCGCGGTGCAGAGACGCCGCCAGGAAATTGAGGAGGAAATCACTAAATGATCGAGCGTTATACTAAGCCGGAAATGGGCCATCTCTGGTCTATCGAGAACGAGTGGCAGCAGATCCTGAATGTCGAGATGGCTGCCTGCGATGCCATGGCCGAACTCGGAGAGATCCCGAAAGAGGCTGCCAAGAACATTCGCGCGAAAGCAAAATTCGATGTCAACCGCATCCATGAGATCGAGTCGGTCACGCACCACGACATCATCGCGTTCCTGACGAACGTCGCCGAGAATGTTGGTGATGACTCCAAGTACATCCACAAGGGCCTGACGTCCTCGGATGTCAAGGACACGGCATACTGCATGATGATGCGCGATGCCTGCACGATCATCCTCGATGACCTCAAGAAGTTCCGCGAGGTCCTGCGCCGCCGCGCGAAGGAATTCAAGCATACGCCGTGCATCGGCCGCACGCATGGCATCCATGCAGAGCCGATGACGTTCGGCCTCAAGCTCCTGCTCTGGAGCGCTGAGATCGAGCGCGACATTGAGCGCATGGAGCATGCCAAGAAGATCGTCTCGGTCTGCAAGCTCTCGGGCGCTGTCGGCACGTACTCGAACATCGACCCGAAGATCGAGCAGATGGTCGGCAAGAAGCTTGGCCTGACGCCGGTGCGCCTCGCCACGCAGGTCATCCAGCGCGACCGCCACGCTGAGTTCGTCACGTCGATCGCCATTTGCTCCTCGACGCTCGAGAAGATCGCGACGGAAGTCCGCAACCTGCAGCGCACGGATATCCGCGAGGCTGAGGAGTACTTCTCCCCAGGCCAGAAGGGTTCTTCCGCTATGCCGCACAAGCGCAACCCGATCAACTGCGAGCGCATCTCCGGCATGGCCCGCCTGAACCGCGGCAATGCCGTCGCAGCTCTCGAGGACATCACGCTCTGGCATGAGCGCGATATCTCCCACTCGTCCGTCGAGCGCGTCATCCTGCCGGATTCGTCGATCAACCTCGACTACTGCACGCAGAAGCTCACGGACATCATCGACAAGCTGCTCGTCTACCCGGACAAGATGCTCCATGACATGAACCGCACGGGCGGCCTGATCTACAGCCAGCGCATCCTGCTGTCGGTTGTCGACAAGGGTGTGCTGCGCGAGGATGCCTACAAGTGGGTACAGCGCAATGCCATGAAGCGCTGGATGGAAGGCCAGGACTTCCGCACGAGCGTCGAGCAGGACCCGGATATCACGAAGTACCTGACGAAGGAAGAGATCGATGACTGCTTCGACTACAAGTACTTCCTGCGCCATGTCGATATGATCTTCGAGCGCTTCGGCCTCTGAGCATACAACTAGTGAATGAAAGCCTCTTCTCCCTTCGGGGAGAAGGCTTTTCTATGTCTGTGGACATCGCACCGGATGATCCATCATAAAGGAGAGACTCATTATGTCAACAGTAGTAGTAACGGGCACCCAGTGGGGCGACGAGGGCAAGGGCAAGATCGTCGACTATCTCGCGCAGCAGGCTGAAACGGTCGTCCGCTTCCAGGGCGGCAGCAATGCCGGCCATACCGTCGTCGTCGATGGTGTAGACTATAAGCTGCGCCTGATGCCGTCGGGTATCCTCTTCAAGGGTTCGCACTGCGTCGTCGGCAATGGTGTCGCATTCAACCCGAAGGTCATGCTGCAGGAGATGGACAGCCTCGCAGAGCGCGGCATCGATCTCTCTGGCATCCGCATCAGCAACCGTGCGCAGCTCGTCCTGCCGTATCACTGCCTGATGGATCAGCTCGCCGATGATGCGCGCGGCAAGGGCAAGGTCGGCACGACGCACAACGGCATCGGCCCGTGCTATGTCGACCGCGACAACCGCATCGGCATCCGCGTCTGCGACTTCATCGACAAGGAGGAGTTCGCAAAGCGCCTCAAAGAGAACCTCGCGATCAAGAACCGCGAGCTCAAGCTGCTCTACGACCATGAGCCGCTCGACTATGATGAGATCCTCGCCGAGTACAACGGCTATGCAGACCGCCTGCGCCCGTACGTCTGCGACACGATTGCCCTGCTCGACGAGGAGATCAAGGCCGGCCGCAAAATCCTCTTTGAGGGTGCACAGGCCACGATGCTCGACATCGACTACGGCACGTATCCGTACGTCACGGCTTCGCACCCGATCTCGGGCGGCGTCGCCATCGGTGCCGGTGTAGCTCCGCAGAAGATCGACAAGGTCGTCGGCATCGTCAAGGCTTACTGCACGCGTGTAGGCGAGGGTCCGTTCCCGACGGAACAGCTCAACGCGACGGGCGAGAAGCTGCGTGAAGTCGGCCACGAGTACGGCGTCGTCACGGGCCGTCCGCGCCGCACGGGCTGGCTCGACGCCTGCGTCGTCCGCTATGCCGGCATCCTCTCGGGCATCGACTACATGGCCGTCACGCGCCTCGACATCCTCGACAGCTTCGACGAGATCAAGATGTGCGTCGCCTACAAGTACAAGGGCGAGATCCTCAACGAGATCCCGGCAAGCCTCAAGGTCCTCGCCGAAGTCGAGCCGGTCTACGAGACGTTCCCGGGCTGGAAGTGCGATATCAGCAAGGTCCGCAAGTACGAAGACCTGCCAGAGAATGCCAAGAAGTACCTCACGCGCATGGCAGAGGTGACGGGCATCGGCCTCGGTATCGTCTCCGTCGGCCCGAACCGCGACGAGACGATCGTCATCGCCAACGACATCTTCTGATTGGCAATACTGTAGGATATAGAGCAAGGTGCAGCTGCGATTGGGCAGCTGCACCTTTTTGTATATAGAAAACCCCTGGTTAGACCAGGGGCTCGATAAAGCTTTAGCGATGAGTCTTTAAAGGATTTAATAAACCTCCCTTGAAGTATGAAGTTGCGGTCCGTCAACTGCAACCAATACG
>Ga0256404_1001841_pt1 | contig 49225 bp, 40 predicted proteins | sample RumenRJG_01DNA_FD_185990 | JGI IMG/M metagenome (GOLD analysis project Ga0256404, IMG submission 185990) | Bovine rumen microbial communities from Lethbridge, Alberta, Canada - RJG_01 | ecosystem: Host-associated > Mammals > Digestive system > Stomach > Rumen | place: Canada: Alberta | collected...
TCCAGGCTGAGGAGGGATAATCCATGTCCACCATCCAGCTCCAGATCGTATCGCCGGACAAGGTCGTCTACGAGGCGGACATCGCCATGCTCATCGTCCGCTCGACGGGCGGCGAGCTCGGCATCCTGCCGAAGCACGCGCCCCTCGTCACTGGCCTCGTGCCGCACGCCATGCGCGTGAAGATGCCCGAGGGCGACGAGCAGCTCATCGCCGTCGCCGGCGGCTTCATGGAAGTCACGCCAGAAAAGATCTCCGTCCTCGCCAGCGCCGCCGAGCAGCCGATCGACATCGACGTCAACCGCGCGAAGCAGGCGTACGCGAGAGCGAAAGACCGCATTGAAAAATTCCACCAAGGCCCGCCCGCGAGCGAAGACATCGACTTCGCTCGCGCCGAGCTCGCCCTGCACCGCGCCATCGCGCGTCTGCAGGCGACGAAGACCGAGGTCGAATAAAAAATTTGCAGGAAAATCCGTTGGAACACGTTGCAGCGTTCCAACGGATTTTTTGTTGGAAGAGCGATGGGAGTGCTATGACATCCTGACCCGCTTGTGTGAATCCGCTGTGAAACAAGGGAAACTCTAACGCACGAAAGATAAGAATGTGTTATAATGAAAAGCAAGTAAGGGAAAAGAAGATTGGGAGCGCAGTCCGCAGAACGGGGGGACGTGGGGTGAAAGTCTCCATCAATAAGAAATATACGTTTGTCGTCAGCGTCGCGCTGTTTGCGACGGTGCTCGCGTTCATGGGGCTCGTGCACTGGGCGGTCGTCGGCTATTATGAGCAGAAAGTCCGTCTGGGGGATACGCAGCTCACGCACATCCTCGCGATGCACATCACGCGCAACATCCGTGCGGAGGATGAGATCATCGGCATGCTCGCCGATTACCCCGACCTTTTGGATCGGCCGATCGAGGAGCAGCGGTTCGTCCTTTTGAAGACGGCGCGGAATCATCCGCACTACGAGCTCTTGTCGACGGTCGACATGAATGGCGACCAGATCGCGCGCTCATGGGGCGATCCCGGGCCGCGCGGCGACCGCGCGTGGTTTCAGAATTTCGTGCGCACGCGCCGCGGCGCGATCAGCGACGTCTATACATCGCGCTCGACGGGCAATGACATCGTGACGATCACGAAAGGCCTGTACGGCGCGAACGGGAATCCCGAAGGGCTCATCATGGCCGACATCCGCACGTCGGATCTCAAGAACCTCATTTCGTCAGCGAACAGCGATCCCGATTGCGATGTGTATCTTCTTGACAACAGCCGCCATGTCATTGCCGCTCCACTGGGCAAGGAGGTCGATGACGGCGATGATTTGATCGCGCATGCGCAGAGCGGAAAGCTCTTTGAGACGCCGGACGGGCGGCGCGCCATCGGCGCCTACATCGGCATCGACATCCCCGAGAGCAACGTGCATTGGAGCCTCGTGCTCGTGCGAGACTATGACGCGGCGCTCGCGCCCATCACGGGCATCTTGCAGCGGACGCTCACGCTCGGCATCATCATCGCGCTGCTCGCGGTCTTCGTGCTCTACTATATGAACCGCCGCGTGACGCAGGGCTTCCTGCGCGCCGGGCAGGTCATCCGCCTCGTCGGGCAGGGCGACTACAGCCAGCGCTTCGAGTATCAGGGCAGCGACGAGCTCGGCGACATCGCGAAGAACCTCAACCACATGACGGATCTCCTCGCACGCGCGAAAGAGAAGCGGCAGGCGGACGCGCAGAAAATTCAGAATATGGCGTATCACGACGGTCTCACGGGCCTGCCGAACCGCCGCCATTTCATGAATACGGCGCGCCGCGTGCTCGTCGAGGCGTATGGCAAAGACCGCCTTGCCGCGCTGTTCTTCATCGACCTCGACAAATTCAAGGAAGTCAATGACACGTACGGCCACGCGGCCGGCGACGAGCTGCTCATCGAGGTTGGCCGCCGCCTCACGGAAGTCGCGGGACGCATCGAGATCGTCTGCCGTCTCGGCGGCGACGAGTTCCTCATGTTCTTGCCGGGCGCGAACGAGCTCGAGATCGAGAAAAAAGCGCAGGCCGTCATCGACGGGCTCGAGCAGCCGTTCCATCTCTCGGGCGGCGACATCGTCGCCTTCGTCTCGGCAAGCATCGGCATCGCGCGCTACCCCGAGGACGCACGCACCGTCGACGACCTCGTGCAGCTTGCTGACGCGGCGATGTACGAGGCGAAGCAGAACGGGCGCGGACGCTACGTCGTGTCGCACGCGGGCACTGATAGCAAATAAAAAGGTAGAGGTGCCGAGCGCCAGCGAGGCGGAGAGGGTACAAGGGTGCGATTTGTCGCATAAACAAAAGCACTTCCGTAGCAACGAGTTTGAACTCAAACAACTTGATGCTATGAAAGTGCTTTCTTTTTGCTTTGCTATCGCGCCCTAGTACCCTCTCCACCGCTTCGCGGTCCCCCTCTCCCAGAGGGAGAGGCATCGGTATTCGTTACGCTCGCAATAGATACATATAGAATCGGTCTAGTAACTGCAATAGTCCCTTTGCTGATGTCGTTTTACTTTTTATAGATCGAGACCTTCTGCCCGAGCGACAGGATCGGCTGGCCTTTGCCCTTGAGGATGAGCTGGCCGGGCATCGTGCCTTCCGCGTTGAAGACGAGCGTGCAGTGGCCTTCTTCTTTGATGTTCTGGTTCACATCGTCGCCGACGGAGACGACTGTGTACTCGGCGATGCCGATCTTCACCTTGTCGCCCTTCTTGATGTCGGCCTTGAGCGTGTCGCCCGTATGCTCGACGACCATCTCCGAAAGGTTCGGGCGGATGCCTTCGTCGAGCAGGATGACGCTCTGGTTGTTCATGAGGAACGTCCGCGCCAGGTTGCCGATCGCCGTGATCGTGACTTCGTATTTCATTTCCATGAGATGAATCCCCTTTCGTCCCGTGCAGTATCCTGTGTTTCAAAATGGAGCTCGATACTCATTTATTATATCATAAACGCGTCGCTTTTTGGGGGAAATGGATTAGATTTCGTGCGACCGATGAAAATTTCAGCGGCGCCAGCTGCGTGGGAGGACGTTGTTGCGGCGCGGGAAACGAAAAAAGCTTGACAAGCTGATGACGCCTGTCGTATAATATCTTTTGTTGGCAGCACAGCGTTGTCAGCGAACTTCATAGAACTTAGGGGCATCGCCAAGTTGGTAAGGCACGGGATTCTGAATCCCGCATTCGTAGGTTCGAGTCCTGCTGCCCCTGCCATTGCACAGTGCAGCGCCGCGAGATCGCGGCGCTTTTTGTTGTTTTAAGCATCCCCAGAGATCATGTTATTAAGTTCAGAAGTTGATGAACGCACTTGCCCAAAGCCCCCCTCTCCAAGGGAGGCAGGAGTTTGAATGACCGCTTCGCCTTAACTTAATACCATTGCCCCCAGAGAGGGAGGCTTAAATACAGTGGCCTTTCGACCAAACCTCTAACGCGCTTGGGAAAAATCTCCTATTCCTGCTTGCGTATGGCTTTCAAATCATGTATGATGAAGACGGATCCCTATGGGGCATGGGATGTTAGGAGACACACATGCAAAAGAATGTCTTGCTCCGCTTCGCAGCGGGCTTTTTCATACAACTCTTGTTTTATTATCTGTCGTTTTCGACGGGTCATATGGTGCTGCTGTTCCTCGGCGCGATCTTGACGGCGGCGTCGCTCGGCCTCTTGCCGGGCTTCCTCGTCGCGCTCAGCGCCTCGCTCTTCGGCTTTGCCGCCGGGAATGTGCGCTTTTTCATGCTGCCCATTGATTTCATCGTCGTGTTTGCAACGGTGTATGGCGCGCGGCATGGCCGGTTCGTGACGTTTCCGCGCGCGCTTGCGTATGGCCTCGGCCTCGGCTTCCTTACGGGGCTCGCGGGCTGGGGGCTTGGCACGGTTTTGGCATTTCCGCTCAGCACGCCGTTTTTGCCGGTGTCCGTCTTGCCGGCGTGGGTCAGCGCGGAGCAGGGGCAGGCGTGCATCTCGGCCGTGTGCCATGCCGTCGATCTCGCGGCGGACTTCGCCATCGTCACGGCGCTCGTGCGCTGTGCGCCTGCGTTTTTCCTCCAGCCGATGAATTGCGACGGGCGCGGTGCGGATGGCGTGCGGCGCGTGCCGATCCGCTGGAAGATCCTCGTGTACATGAGCGTCGCGACGTTCTTTGCGGGCGGCGTGCTGTTCTTCCTCGTGCGCGGCGTCTACCGCCAGCAGATGATCGACACGTACGGCGCCGTCGCGCGCAATTTCGTCGAATCGGCGTCGCTCGTCGTGAACGAACATGAGCTGCCGGTCATCCTCGCGCCGGGCGGCGGCGAGACGCCGGAGTACCGCGAGCTCTTCGCGCGCATCCGCGCGTTTTACCAGCGCTCGGACAACATCATCCGCTATCTGAATGTCTATACGGTCGGCGAAAAGGACGGGCGCGGCTATGCCATGACGATCTGCGATCCATCGTGGACGGGCTACAAGTATGGCCGCACGTTTTGGATGGACGAGGACCCGTACTACGATGACATCGGCGCGCAGATGCTCGATGAAAAGGACAACCGCCTCATCGGGCCCGTCATCAGCAAAGGCTACTGGGGCTGGCTCATCATGATCTACAAGCCGCTCTATGATTCGGATGGCAAAAAAGTCGCGTTCGTCGGCGTCGATCTCGACATGAGCCGGGCGATGCGGGAGATCCGCGCGCTCGACGCGAAGATCCTCTCGATGGAATTCATCATCTTCGCCCTGCTGCTCGCGATCATCTACACGTTCATCACGCACCAGATCATCGACCCGGTGAAAAAATTGCAGGGCATGCTGCTGTATTTCCGCGAGCACCGCGAGAAGCAGCCGGGCGTCGTCATCGCGTCGGGCGACGAGTTCGAAGAGCTCTACAAGGACATCACGGACTCGCAGGATATCATCCTCGGCGACTCGGCGCAGCTGCAAGACTACCTGAATGTCATCCAGCGCATGGCGCTGCGCGACGAGCTCACGGGCGTGCAGAACCACACGGCGTATGAGAACAAGATTTCGGAGCTCACGGCCGTCATCACGGCCGGCACGGCGGAGTTCGGCATCCTCATGGCGGACATGAACGGGCTGAAATTCGTCAACGACGTCTATGGCCACGAAAAAGGCGACCTTGCGCTGCAGGGCATGAGCAAAGTGCTCTGCGACATCTTCGAGCACAGCCCGGTCTACCGCATCGGCGGCGATGAATTCGTCGTCATCTTGACGGGCCGCGACTACATGAACCGCGAAGCGCTCCTCGCGCAACTCAAGCCCTATGAGCGCGTCCGCGACCGCAAAGCGGCCGAGCCGTGGGCAGAGGTCGCCATGGCCACCGGCCTCGCGCTCTACGACCCGCTCGCCGACCGCAGCTATACGGACACCTTCAACCGCGCCGACGAGGCGATGTACGAACGCAAGCGCCGCATCAAAGCGGCGGCGGGGGAAGCATAACGCTTGTGGAAGCACTTGCATCGTTTGGTGTGAGTGCTTTTTTCGTGGGACAAAGGAATTTTTGCGTGGATTGGCGAATCCAAAGGGAGATGGGAGATTCGTTGTTGATGAAAAAACACAGACGATGCCAAGAAACCATTTTTAAGTTCGAAAAAGTGTAAAATCCTGCATTTTTTCGAACTTAAAAGTGTAATTCATAATAAGCAGATGAGAGGCTTGATGACATGGAACTACAGGAACTTGATGCGGCGTACCGGATGGCGGAGGCGGCGGGGGATCTCGAGGGGTGCGTGGCGTGCCAGATGCAGATCCTCGCCTTGCGGCGGGCGCATCCGGAGGTCCAGGACTCCGAGGCGTTTGCGTATCAGTGCGAAGGCCGCTTCCTGGCGTTTTTTGCGGCGGCGATGCTGGCGTATGAACGGGGCGAGGCGCGGCTCGCGGAGTATTATCTGCGGCAGTTCCCGCAGGAGCTCATCGGGGATTCGATCTTTTTCCGCGAGTATCGCTATGCACTCGGACGGCTGGCGTATGTGCGCGGCGCATTCGCGGAGGCGCATACGCTGTTGGCGGCGCATTTGGAAACGTTTCCGCAGGACGAAACCGCGTGGCTCGCGCTCGGGAATGCGGCGTACCGAGCCGGTCATTTTCAGCGGGCGTCGTCGGCGTATGCGGAGGCGCTGTACCTCAAATCATCGCTTTCGGCAGCGGCAGAGAACCGGCGGCGGGCGCTCGCGGCGATGATGGCGCCGCAGGGGACGACCGTTCCTGCGCCGTGCGAACCTGATTTTTCACTTGGCATCGATCCCGAGGATTGGGGAGAGGTGCGGCGGCTTCCGATTTTCATCAATTGCCGCGACCGTGTGACGTGCGTGTCGCGCCTCGTCGGCTGGCTGCTCACAGCTGGCTATGAGAATATCATCTTGCTCGACAATGCTTCGACATATGCGCCGCTCCTCTCGTATTACGAAACGATCCGCCAGGAGGCAGGCGGGCGCGTGCGCATCGTGCGGCTCGGGGAAAATCTCGGGCACAAGGCGCTGTGGACGAGCGGCATCCTCGAGCTCTTGGATGTGCGGACGCCGTATGTCTACACGGATCCGGATGTGCTGCCGGGCGACGCGTGCCCGCCGCGCTTCTTGCAGCGTTTCGCACGCGTCCTCGCGCAGCATCCCGTGATCCGAAAAGTGGGCGCGGCGCTCGTGTATGAGGATATCACGTATTTTGACCGCGAAAAGAAGATCGAGCAGGAGCGCAATTTTTTGCATGTGCCGATCGGCGATGATGTGTATTTCGCGAATGTGGACACGACGTTCGCGCTGTATCGGAATGTGCGCTTCTATCATCGCGCCCCGGCGCTCCGCATCGGAGGCGCGTGCCGCTTCCGCCATCTGCCGTGGTATTATGATTACGATCATCTGCCGGAGGATGAGCAGTATTATATCGATCATGCGGATATTTCGTCGTCGTTGAAATATGAGATGACGCAGGGCACGCAGGCATGAGCGGGCGCTGGCGGTTTTCGTGGGGCGTGTGTGTGGCGCTCGCGCTGCTGAATGTGCAGGCTGTCATCCAGGCGGCGATGTTCGTCGACCCGTCTGTGCCGCTCGCATGGGAACTCGGACGCATCGCGGAAGTCCTGTTGCGCGTCGTCGGCTGGGCGTGCGTGTTGACGTTGGTATGCGGCGTGCTGCCAGAACGTGCGCGTCGTGTTGTTTCACGTGGGCTCATCATCTTCAGCGCGTTGTTGCTCGGTATGGATGGTTTCACGCTCGTGCACTACCATACCGTGCTCGACGCGGGGCTCATCGGCATCGTGCTCGCGACGAATCCGGCTGAGACTGTGGAATATGTCACGAGCCAGGCGGGCGGAATCATGGTCGCGGTGGTGCTGCTCGGCACGGCCATCGCGCTGGCCGTGTTCGGGAGGAGTTGGCTGCAACGGGCAAAACGCCTCCCCCTCTGGGGGAGGTGCCCCGAAGGGGCGGAGAGGGTAAAGCCGCATGAGATTCTCAATCCTATCGGGAGGATTCGGAATCCCGTTGCTACGTTACCCTCTCCGCCTCGCATACGCTCGGCACCTCCCCCAAGGGGGGAGGCTTGGGGCAAGTGCGCGCTTGCTATCTTGTTCCTGCTCTTCCTTGCCAGTCTCGCACATGCATCGGTGAATCCCGATGACACATTCGACAACGCCCTGCGCGCCAATTCGCTTTTGCGCCTTGCGTGCAACACCCGGCAGGCGTATACGGAGATCGGCTCGGCGGAGTATGTGGCGTATACGCTGGCGAATCATGATGTGAGCGGGACGGTCGGGACGTCCGAGATTCCTTACGTTGTGTTCATCCTCGGCGAGTCGACGAGCCGTCATCATATGCAGCTGTATGGCTATGGCCTGCCGACGACGCCGCGGCTTTGCAACCGGGACGCGGCGGGCGAGCTGGTGGTGTATGAGAACGTCACGAGTCCGCACGCGGGCACGATGGCGGTCATGCGGACGCTGTTCAGTTTTTACGATACGGCGGCGGAGCAGGCAGCGAATGGCATGTGGTATGATTACGGCGACCTCTTTGACATCTTGCGGGCGGCAGGCGTGCATACGGCCTGGCTGTCGAATCAGGAGGCGTCGGGCTTTTATGGCAGCATCGGGCGGACGCTCGGCGAGCGCACGGATCATGTTGCGTTCACGAGTCCGGTCGCGCATTCCATCGACCTCACGGAGCGATACGACGGCGAGGTGCTGCCGCTCCTCGATGCGGCGCTCTCGGACGAGGCGCTCACGCCGCCAATGTTCACCGTCGTGCATCTCATGGGCGCACATGAGGAATTTTCGAAGCGCTATCCAAAGGAATACGCGCAGTTTTCCGCTGAGGATGAGCGCGGGCGCGGCGTGGCGGAGGATGATGCGGCGCGCGCTGTGCGGGCGGCGTATGACAATGCCGTGCTCTATGATGATGCGATTGTCGATGCGATCATCCAGCGCTTCGAGGACAAGGATGCGCTCGTGATCTTCATCTCCGATCACGGCGAGGAAGTCTACGACACGCGCGCGCAGTTCGGCCACGGCGATGAGACGAGCCCGTGGCAGCGCGAGGTGCCGATGGTGTTCTGGATGTCGCCGGCGTTCCGTGCGAACCATGCGGCGCTGGCGGAGCGCATCGAAGCGACGCGGGAAAACCATTGGCAGAGCGATGAGATGATCCATACGCTGCTGGATGTGACGAGCGTCCGCGTGCCGGAATTTGACGAAAAAAAGAGCCTGCTCTTTCAAGACGGGCAGGCGGAAAGATGAGGGAATTACGGATGAAAAACGAAAATGTAAAGGAGTTGCCAGACGACGTCCCATATGATGTGCCGGCGTTCTTGCAGTTTGTCGAGCTCGCGACTTCGCCGTATCATGCGGTCCTGGCTGCGGCAAGCGAGCTGCGGGACGAGGGCTTCGTAGAACTCTCGCCCGGCGAGCCGTGGGAGCTTGCGGTGGGCGGAAAATATGTTGTGAACGTCTATGATTCTACGCTCCTCGCGTTCACCATCGGCGCGGCGGGCCCCTTGCGCATGGCGGCGGCGCATACGGATTTTCCGTGCTTCCGTCTGAAGCCGCAGGCGATGGATGCTGAGGACGGCGCTTACCGACGGGCGAACGTCGAGCCGTATGGCGGCATGATTTATCGTACGTGGCTCGACCGGCCGCTCAGTCTCGCGGGCAAGGTCGTCACGAAGGGGGACGATCCGTTCCACCCCGCGACGCATCTCGTCGATGCGCATCTGCCGCTCATGACGATCCCGAGCCTGGCCATCCACATGGATCGGGAAGTGAACAAAAAAGGGGAGCTCAACGCGCAAAAAGATCTGTTGCCGCTTTTCGGTCTTCAGATATCGATTTTTGACGAAAACGACTGGCTCATGGAGACGTTCGGCCTCGAAGACATCTTGTCGTATGATCTCATGACGTACCCGTTCGAGCAGGGCTGCACGTTTGGCGCGACCGGAATCTTTGGCGATGACGGGCCATACCCAGAGGCCGGCGAGCTCCTGTCGTCCCCGCGCCTTGACAATATGACGTCCGTCTGGGCATGCCTCCAAGGCTTGTTGGCCGCGACGAAAACGGGCGCGCCGGACGGCGTGCGGCTGATTGCATTATTTGATAACGAGGAAGTCGGCAGCCGCACGAAGCAGGGCGCGGGCTCGGCCGTGCTGATGGAGACGCTGCGCCGTATTTACGCATCGGAAGCAATGGCAAGTTGGGGCGGTCCGCAAGATGCGGGCGAACGCCTCGCGAGCGCATTGGCCGATGGCTTTATGCTTTCGGCGGACGTCGCGCACGGCGAGCATCCCGCGCATCCGGAAAAAGCAGATCCATGCATCGGGACGTACCTCGGCAACGGCGTCGTCATCAAGCAGGCCGCGTCGCAGAAATACGCGGGCGACGCGGAGGCGGTCGCCATCGTGCGCGGGCTCTGCGAGCAAAACGAGATCCCCTATCAGATGTTCGTGAACCGCAGCGGAGCGCCGAGCGGCTCAACGCTCGGCTCCATCGCTTCCGCGCTCGTCCCCGTGCGCACGATGGATGTCGGTGTGCCGGTGCTTGCGATGCATTCCGCGCGCGAGACGATGGGCACGGCAGACGAGGGCGCGCTCGTCGCTCTCGTGCGCGCGGTGCTGGAATGAAATCACCTCTACCTCCACAACAGGCGCGAGCAAATTCCTGCGCGATGCAAATTGCCCCTGACGACAAAATTTTGTCGTCAGGGGCAATTTTTGTATCGAGGCGAGGACGCTGATGGGGTTAGCCGCCGAGGTATGCTTTTCGCACGTCTTCGCTGGCAGCGAGCTTCTTTGCATCACCGCTCAAAGTAATACGGCCTGTCTCGAGGACGTACGCGCGGTTGGCGATGGAGAGCGCCATGTTTGCGTTCTGCTCGACGAGGAGGACGGTCGTACCGCTTTTGTTGATGTCTTCGATGATCGAGAAAATCTCTTTAATCAGCAGCGGCGCGAGGCCCATGGAGGGTTCGTCAAGCAGGAGGAGCTTCGGGCGGCTCATGAGGGCGCGGCCCATGGCAAGCATCTGCTGCTCGCCGCCGGAGAGCGTGCCCGCGACCTGGTCCTGGCGTTCCTCAAGTCTAGGGAACAGCTCGAAGACGTGCTTCTTGTCGGCGGCGATGCCGTCTTTGTCCTTGCGGATGAAGGCGCCGAGGTCGAGGTTTTCCATGACCGTCATTTCCGTGAAGATGCGGCGGCCTTCCGGGACTTGCGAGATGCCGAGGCCGACGATCTTGTGCGCGGGCGTGCCAGCGATGTCTTGCCCTTGGAACGTGATGGAGCCCGTCTTCGGTTTGAGAAGTCCCGAAATCGTGCGGAGCGTCGTGGATTTGCCCGCGCCGTTCGCGCCGATGAGCGTGACGATCTCGCCTTGGTTGACCTCGAGGGAGATGCCTTTGATGGCGTGGATGGCGCCATAGTAGACGTTGATGTCATCGATTTTGAGCATAGGTTCTGCCATTTCTTACTCCCCTCCTAGGTACGCGCGGATGACTTCCGGGTCCTCTTTGATCTCGGCTGGCGTGCCCTCGGCGATCGTGCTACCGTATTCGAGCACATAGATGCGCTCGCAGATGCCCATGACGAGCGCCATGTCATGCTCGATCAGGAGGATCGTCAGGCCGAACTCCTTGCGGATCCACTGGATCATGTCCATGAGTTCCTTCGTCTCCTGCGGGTTCATGCCGGCGGCCGGCTCGTCGAGGAGCAGCAGTTTCGGTTTCGTCGCAAGCGCGCGGGCGATCTCGAGGCGGCGCTGTGCGCCGTATGGGAGGTTCTTTGCCTGCTCCTTCGCATGATCTTCGAGGTGGAAAATCTTCAGCAGACGGAGGGACTCTTCCTCGACGCGTTCTTCTTCGCTGAAGTAGCGGCCGATGCGCAGCACGGATTCCAATAATCCATATTTGACATGGCTGTGGAACGCGATCTTGACGTTGTCGAGCACAGAGAGCTCGGAGAACAGGCGGATATTCTGGAATGTGCGGGCGATGCCTTTCTGCGTGATCTGGTACGGCTTCAGCCCCAGGAGGCTCTCGCCGGCGAACGTGATCGTACCGGTCGTCGGCTGGTAGACGCCCGTGAAGAGATTGAACGCTGTCGTCTTGCCGGCGCCGTTCGGCCCGATGAGGCCGACGAGTTCGCCCGGATTGATATACAAATTAAAATCTGAAACGGCTTTGAGGCCGCCGAAGACTTCCGAGACGTTTTCGCATTTCAATAATGGTTCAGACATTATTGTCATGGCCTCCTTTCTTGAGGATCTTGCGGAACGGACCGTAGTCCGTGATCTCCATGTAGCCGAACAGCCCCTGCGGACGGTAGAACATCAGGAGGATCAGCGCGAGCGCGTAGATGATCATGCGGAACTCCGGCCACGACGCGAGCGCGGCGGAGATGAACGTGACGACGAACGCGCCGGCGATGGAGCCCGTGATCGAGCCGAGGCCGCCGAGGACGACCATGATGAGGTAGTTGAACGACTGCATGAACGTGAACGAGTTCGGGCTGATGAGGTAGAAGCTGTGCGCGAACAGGCCGCCTGCGACGCCGGCGAACGCCGCGCCGATCGTGAAGGCCATGACTTTGTACTTCGTCGTGTTCACGCCCATGGACTCGGCCGCGACTTCGTTCTCGCGGATGGCGAGGCAGGCGCGGCCATCCGTGGAGTTCACGAAGTTCTTGATGAAGAACAGCGAGAACAACATGATGAAGAAGACCCAGGCGAACGTCGTGTTGTGCGGGATGCCTTTGAAGCCCGCCGCGCCGCCGACGTAGTCGATGTTCATGATGCAGATGCGGATGATCTCGCTCATGCCGATCGTCGCGATGGCGAGGTAGTCGCCGCGCAGCCGGAGCGTCGGGATGCCGACGAGGAAGCCGAGGAAGCCGGCGAAGGCCGCGCCCGCGAGGAGCGCGAGGCCGAACGGCAGGTGGAAGAACGTCGTCAGCACGACGCTCATGTATGCGCCCGCGGCCATGAAGCCCGCGTGGCCGAGGGAGAACTGGCCGGTGTAGCCATTGATGAGGTTCAGGCTGACGGCCATGATGATGTTGATGCCGATGATGATGACATTGAGCTGCCAGAACGAGCTCAGGATACGCTCCGTGATGAGCGCTTGGAGCACGGCGAAGACGACGAGGCCGAGGCCGAGCATGATGAGGTCGTTTTTCCTTAGATATTTCATGCTGCCGCCCCCTTACACTTTTTCCTTGACGTCCTTGCCGAAGATGCCGGCCGGGCGCACGAGGAGCACGAGGATCAGGATGGCGAAGGCCGCCGCATCGCGGAACGTCGAGGAGATGAAGCCCGAGACGAGCGCCTCGACGACGCCGAGGATCAGGCCGCCGACGACGGCGCCCGGCAGGATGCCGATACCGCCGAGGACCGCCGCGACGAATGCTTTCATGCCCGGCATGATGCCCATGAGCGGGTCGATCGAGTTGTAGTAGACGCCGACGAGCACGCCCGCGACGGCGGCGAGCGCCGAGCCGATGCCGAACGTGTAGCTGATGATGCGGTCGGAGTCGACGCCCATGAGCTGCGCCGTCTCGACGTCGAACGACGCCGCGCGCATGGCCTTGCCCGTTTTCGTTTTCTGCACGATGTACGTGAGGACGATCATGAGCACGGCCGTGATGCCGAGGATCAGCATCTGCTGGCCGTTGATGACGATGCCGCCGACCGAGACCGCGACGTCGCCGAACATCGCCGGGAACGTGCGCGGCGTCGGCGAGACGAAGTACATCGACGTGTACTCGAGGAAGAACGACACGCCGATGGCCGTGATGAGCACCGAGATGCGCGGCGCATGGCGGAGCGGCTTGTACGCGAGCTTCTCGATGACCATGCCGAGGCAGCCCGTCACTAGAAAAGAGATGAGGAGCGCCGGCACGATGGAGAGATGCGCCTGCGTGATGGCAAAAAATCCGATGTACGCGCCCACCATGTAAATATCACCGTGGGCGAAGTTGATGAGCTTGATGATGCCGTAGATCATCGTATAGCCTAAAGCGATCAGGGCGTAAATGCTCCCGAGCGATATGCCATTGATGAGCTGCTGCACCAATTGCTGCAAGACTTCCATGTAACATAACCTCCAAAATCCACTCCCTACGCCTCCCCCTCTGGGGGAGGTGGCCCCGAAGGGGTCGGAGAGGGTAGCGGCGTATGAGATTCTCGATTCTATCGAGAGGATTCGGAATCCCGTTACTGCGTTACCCTCCGCCGAAAGCGGCATAAGCGACCGCATCGGCGCTAAAGCGCCATGCGTCTGCTTATCCGCCTCGCATTCGCTCGGCACCTCCCCCAAAGGGGGATTCATAAAAACAGGTTGCAATAACGTCTTCCTTTTTCAGCAAAAGAGAGGAAGACAGCCAAAGAGCTTCGCTGCCTTCCCCTCGCAAAAATCTTTTGGGAACTTATTCCGGCATGATCTTCGCGACCATGACACGGTCGCCGCCCTTGTTCTCCAGGATGACGGCCGGCTTGATTGGATTGTGATCCTTGTCGATCGTGATCATGCCCGTGCCGACCTTCAGGTCTTTCGTCTCCGCGAGCGCTTTGCAGATCGCTTCCGGATCGTCGCTGCCAGCGCGCTTGATCGCGTCGATCAGCATCTTGCCGGCATCATAGCCGAGCGCTGCGAAGACGTTCGGCGCATGACCGTATTCTTTGTTGAATGCATCGATGAAGCCCTTGACAGAGTCATCCTTGTCGGAGAAGTGCGTGCTGAAATACGTGTTGTTCAGCGCGTCCGCGCCGGCGATGTCGGCGACTTTCGGATCATCCCAGCCGTCCGTGCCGAGGATCGGCGCCGTGATGCCGAGCTCGCGGGCCTGCTTGACGATCTTGCCGACTTCTTCATAGTACGCCGGGACGAAGATGACGTCCGCGTTCGCAGCCTTGAGCGTCGTCAGCGTGGCTTTGAAATCCGTGTCCTTCGCGACGAAGGCCTGCTGGTCGAGGACTTTGCCGCCCGCGGCTTCGAATTTCTCCTTGAAGACTTTGCCGAGGCTCTTCGAGTAATCCGTGCTGTTATCGACGTAGATGACCGCCGTCTTCGCTTTCAGCGTCTCCGTCGCGAACTTCGCCATGACGGAGCCCTGCTGCGGATCGATGAAGCAGGAGCGGAAGATGAACGGCTTCACCTGGCCGTTCTCGACCGTGACATCCGGGCTCGTCGCATCCGGCGCGATGACCGGGACCTTGTTGTCCGTCGCGACCTGCGACTCCGCGATGACGTTCGCCGTGACGGCAGGGCCGACGATGACCTTGACGCCGTCATCCGAGATGAGCTTCGTCGCGGCATTGACCGCTTCCGACGCCTCGGACTTGTTGTCCGCCGAGACGAGGTTGATCTTCTTGCCGTTCACGCCGCCCGCGTCGTTGCACTCCTTGATGGCGAGCTTCAGCCCGTCCATCGAAGCGCTGCCGTAGTTCGCGACATTGCCCGTCAGCTCGAAGTTCGCGCCGATCTTGATCTCGTCGCTCTTCGCCTGATCGCCGCCGCAGCCGGCAAACACGCTGCCCATGAGCGCGACGCCAAGCGCGGCCCCGATGAGCTTCAGGCTTTTCTTTCCAAACACCATGAAAACCCTTCCTTTCTCAATCCCTCGAAAAAAGGGAAAGCCCCGGTGGCATACTTGTGCGAATCCCTGCCGCCGATGAACTTGATGTTCCCTATTATAATTGACACCTTTACAAGCGTCAAGCGTTTTCCCTCGGTATACATGAAAATTTACGCATCTTTGTGTCGTTCAAGGGGACACGCCGCCCAAAATTTTCTCCGCGTGGTAAAAATTCACTACAAATCCGCCGCATTCGTTCGCGCTTGATGCGCGTTTTTTCTGATTTCTTTCTGGAGAGTGTAACGTTTTGCTTTCCAGAGAAAAACATGATAAAATAACAGGGAAAATGCCTACGCGATGCAGGTGCGTGCTTGCGTAGTAGAAAGGAAGCGTTGCGCATGATCCTCCTCTTGACGGCGGGCATCATGGGCATCGCCCTCTTCCTCCTCGCCAAGCTCGCGAAGCGCGCGGGCGTCCGCATCAAAGGACGCGCCCTCGCGCTCTCCGGCATCCTCGCCGCCGCCATCGCGCTCGGCATCCCCTTCGTCGCGCCGTTCCTCACGCCGGACTACTACGTGAAGCTCGCGGCCCTCGCCATCGCCGCCGCCGTCCTCGTCACCGCCTACAACGCGTACCTCTGCAAAAAAGAACCGGACGCGGCAGACGAAAGCGAAGCGGCAGAACCGAGCGAAAGCGAAGCCCCCGAGGCCACGCTCGCCGACCGCACCAGAGCCGCCATCGGCCCCGACCATTTCAAATGGGAACGGCCAAGGAAAGAAGCCGCGCCCGAACCAGTCGAAGACGTTGCGCCTGCAAAAGAGTCAACGCCCGAGCCTGAACCAGCGCCGCTCGTTGAATCGAAGCCCATCGAAGAACCTTCAAAAATCGTGCTTCCAGGACCTGGGCCAGCACCCGAAACGATGGACGAGCCAGAAGTTATCGAAGAAACGCCAGAGGTTATGCCTGACGTTATCCGTAAGAACGAAAGCTCTCCACAACCTACGCCTCCCCCCTTGGGGGAGGTGGCCCCGCAGGGGTCGGAGAGGGTGGCGGCGTCCGAGATTCCCGATTCTACCGAGAAGGTATCGAAATCCGATACTGCGCTACCCTCTCCGCCTCGCGTTCGCTCGGCACCTCCCCCAGAGGGGGAGGCGTTGGGCGTTTCGAAGCCGGAAGAAATCCCAGAACCGAAAGAAATTCCAAAACCGGAACAAACACCGAAGGTTACCGAAGAACCGAAAGCTCCCGAACCAATCATCGAGGAGCCAAAAGTTACGGAAGAACCCGAAGAAGTTCCCGCGTCCGAAGTCACCGAGAAGCCCGAAGAACTCCCCGCGCCCGAGCCCGTCCCCGACCCGATGGACGACATCACCGCCGAGATCGCGCTTCTCAAGACGCTCGATGATTTCCTCGACTACGCGGACGCCGCACAGAAGCAGGGCGACCTCCTGCGGGCGACGACCGCCTACGCGAATGCCGTCGACCGCTTCGTCAGCGACCCGTACATCATCTACCTCTACATGGATCTCGGCAACCTCCTCAAGCAGCAGGCGCGCTATGCGGACTGCGTCAACGTCTATCACGCGGCGCTCTCCATCCCGATCCTCGCCGAGAACCCGGCGATCGCTCGAGAGTTCGAAAAGAACATCCGCTACCTCGGCGTCGTGCAGGCCGTCCTCCGGCGCCACCACGCCGAGGACACGCCATTCGGCAACATCCCCGAGGCCATCCGCGCCGAGATCGAAGCCGCCGACCAAGCGCTCGCGGCAAAACAAGCTAGCAAGGACGAATCCTCGTCCTGAGCATATATTCTACCTAGTCTCACAACACAAGAAATCATTTCATTGGAGGAATCTGAATGAAGAAATCTGTAGAAATCCTCGGCCTTCCGATCATCAGCATCACCGAAGGCCGCGAGCTCGGCATGAGCAAGACGCTGCTCATCGACGCGAAGAACGGCAAGGTCGCCGCCATCACGATCGAGGACGAAGACTGGTACCGCGGCGTCAAGCTCATCCCGTACGAATCCGTCATCGCCATCGGCGACGACGCCGTCACGATCACGAACAGCGAGAACATCCTGAAGCTCGACGACGCCGGCGACTACGAGAACCTCCTCGACGAGAACATCCGCGTCATCGGCACGAAAGCCATCACGAAGACGGGCTCGATCCAAGGCAAGATCAGCGAGCTCTTCATCGGCGACGACGGCACGATCGAGAAATGCGAGATCACGGCCCCCGACGGGACGACGAGCGAAGTGATTGCCGACCAGATTTCCATCTTCGGCAAACAGGTCACGGTCATCGACCCCTCGGGCGAAAAAAAAAATGAGCTGACGCCGGCCGCCGCGCACGCAGAAAAAGCTGCAGCTGCGCCTGCCGCTCCGAAAGCGGAAGCGCCAAAGGCCGAGCCTCCGAAAGCTCCGGAAGCGCCGAAACCGGCGGCACCTGCCGCGAAGCCCGAGCCTCCCAAAGCGGAAGCTCCGAAGGCAGAGCCGCCGAAGCCGGCCGCTCCTGCTCCGAAACCCGCGACGCCCGCTACGCCGAAGGTTGACCCGAAGCAGGCCGCTGCCGACAAAGCTACGGAAGAGCGCCATCGCCGCTTCCTCCTCGGCAAGAAAGCCACGCGCACGATCAAGATGGACAACGGCATCACGATCGTCGAGGCCGGCCAGGACATCACGGAGGAAGTCCTCCAGAAAGCGAAGCTCGCGAACAAGTTCATCGAGCTCTCGATGAACGTGCAGTAAAAATTTCATCGCACGCAAAACGCCGCCCGGCAACAGGAAAAACATCCTGCGCCGGGCGGCGTTCTTTCATGGCATCAAAGCTCCGTTAAAAATGCTCCAAGATAAAGCGGCAACGTCAGCACATCGCCCGCGCGTCCGACATTTGTATCGGCGAGCTTGATCGCCTGACCGACGTGATATTTTTCTGGATGCGCAAGGACCGTGCGCAAACTTTTCGCGTTGCCGTTCTGCGCTTTCACCTCGACAAGCGTCGCCTTGCCGCGATAGCGGATGACAAAATCGATCTCAAGGCCAGAATCCTTGCGGAAATAATACAGCCTCCGCCCCATCTTGTGGAAAAAATCCGCAACGAGATTTTCAAAAATCGCGCCTTTGTAGCCGAGCAGATCCCCCTGCAGGACATCCGCCTGCGTGCCATCATCCAGCATGCTGATGAAGAGCCCCGTGTCCATGAGATAAAGCTTGAAGACATTTTCTTCCGCCTGGCCGCTCAGCGGGAGCTCAGGAACGGAAAGATTGTAACAACGGAGTGCGAGTCCGGCATCTTCGAGCCACGCAATCGCGCTCTCCAACTTCGCCGACGTACCACGCCGTTCGACGAGGGAATATTGGAACTTCTTGTTTTCCTTCGCGAGCTGGATGGGGATGGATCGGAAGCTTTTGCGGATGCGGACCTTGTCCCGTGACTGCGCGTACTTCACCATGTCATCCTCATACGAGTGCACGAGGTCACGCTGCATCGCCAGGACTTCCGCAAGATTCTTGCGATCGACAAACGCCTGCACGACAGCTGGCATACCGCCAACGACGACATACTGTAACAAGAGTTCGCGCATCCGCTGGTGCAACGCCACTGGCACGGACTGCTCATCGCGGAGGCAGGTACGCAAAAGCGCAAGGAGATCCTCCGTGATGCCATTCGCCCAAAGAAATTCTTCGAAATCCATCGGCACCATGCGCACCGTCGTCTCATAACCGACAGGAATCGAGCGTGGCGCATCCCCATACCCCTCAACGCCGAGAAGCGAGCCCGTCGCGATGACATCATAGCGACCATCCAACTGGAAAAACTTCAACGCCGTACGTGCCTCGGGACACATCTGGATCTCGTCGAGCACGATGACCGTCTCCCCCGGCACAAAGACAGCCTCCGTGCCGAGCATGGCTGTCATCATCATCGTAAGCGTATCGACCTGCAAGCTTCCTTGAAAAATCGAGACCAGCTTCGGATTCTCAAAAAAATTGAGATACACGACATGCGCATACGCATTGCGGGCAAATGCAAGTACCGCGACCGTCTTGCCGCACTGGCGACACCCTTTCACAATCATCGGCCGATGCCCCGGTGTTCCCTTCCACGCCTGGAACACGTCTAAAATCTTCCGCCGCAGCATATTTCCCACCTCCCTGCCCTTATCGTAACAGAAAAATGGTTTTTTTCAAGGGAGTTTTTGTCGGAAAATGGTTTTTTTTCAAGGGAGTTTTTGCAAAAAAATGGTTTTTTTCAAGGGAGTTTTACAGCAGGAAGCACCGTGAAGAGCTCCCCAGAGAGTCACGCTCCACTTTTGATCTGGTTCGAAAACGTCGAACCACTGTCCGCATGTGCGACATAATATTGCTCGTCCTCCGGCAAGTGATCGCGGTCGAGATACCACGGCAGATGCCGCACGAGCAGGCGGCCGCGCGTGCGCAGGGACATGAAGTTCGTGTAGTGATACAGCGGCGCATAGAGCGCGAATGTCGTATCGCACGGCGCGAAGAAGAGCTGCTCCTCCACGGGGACGTGGCAGTACGACCGCTCGATCGAAGTGTCAAAGCCTGCGGGCAAGTCATCGATTTTGAGCCCCGGGCCGACCTTGTCGATGAAGGGATACCGGCGCAAAATTTGGTACAAACGCGCCACGAGCCCTTTCGGGCACTCCTCGACCGGCACCGTATCTGGATCCGTATAGACATACGGCGTGCGGATGTCGAGCTGGTGCAAAATGCCAGACTTCCAGAGCGCCTGATAGCCGAGATTCTGCTGGATCTGCACGAGCGTCACGCGCGAATCTTTGCAGATGTCTGCGTACCAAGCGCGGAGCGGCGGATACGTCGAATCATTGTCCAAGAGATAAATGCGCCGGTAGCCTGCCTCGAGCAGCCACGTGACGAGCCGTTGCAAGCAGCCGAGACGGTCGCGGCAATTGATGAAGATCGGCAGGTCGAACGTCTCCGCCAGTGAAAGCTCGGGAATCTTGCGCGGCGGCGCCTCTTCGAGGAATTTTTCCCACGGCACCGATTGCAACGTTTGACGTGACAAGTCATCCTCCATTTTGATATGCCCCGGCAACGTCATCATGAAATTATGCGCAGCCCAGTATCCCCCTCGATTTTTCATGATATTCATTGCGAATTTATAGTGCTCTCGCGCCTCATCGACCCTCCCCATGCGGAACAGCGCGTTTCCATAACTGTTCCGCATTTCCGGGCGCGTCGGGTTCAGCTTGCAACAGTTCTCATAAAATCGCACCGCCTGCGCGTAATTTCCAAGCAAGGCCATTGCATCCGCCTGGCACCGAAGATACTCCACCCACAAAATGCAGTTCCGCGCCTGCACGATGCGTAACCACGTATTCGCATATCGGATGGCACGATGTGGCTCCTTCGCAAGATTCGCCTTGAATCCCTCGAAAAGCAATACATCCTTCGAAGCCAACGGACTTTCTTCCATCCGCACATCCTCAGCAAGCAAAGCCTCCAATTCTCCCACAAGGAACTCCGCCATCCCCCGCGTGTCGCAAGCCTCCTTCGCCCGCCAGAAGCGTTCTTTATTTATCTGTCTGTCTGTGAAATCATGTTCCATCTTGCACTCCTTGTCAAGCCTCTACCGTTTTCTTTTCATTCTAATAGAAAAGCCGATCTATGGCAAGCAATTGCTTCCAAATCCGACGTTTCGCTCTTGTCAGCCAAAAGGATTCCGAGTAAAATAAGAACCACAGAAAGGCGATGATGCCATGAAGCCAATCAAGCCGTGGAAAGACCTCACATTCACCGACGACTATATGTTCAAAAAAGTCATGGAAGCCCGTGACATCTGCAGGGATACCTTGAACGAAGCCCTTGCATGGAACATCCAGCGCATCACCTATTTCGAAGAAGAGAAGTCCTTGCAACCATTCTATGGCAGCAAGGGCATCCGCCTCGATGCTTACATCCATGATGACCGCGAGCGTATCTACGATATCGAAATGCAAGTTCGTAAAATGCGCGAGAAAATTGCTGGTGGAACGGAGTCTGCCGACGCTATGAAAAGCCTCGCCAAGCGCGCACGGTGCTATCTCGATGAAATCGACATGGAACGCATGCAGAGCGGCTCGCGCTACTCCGAGCTCCGCCCGACCTTCGTGATTTTCTTCTGTCCGTTCCCGCTGTTCGACGGGGAGCAATGCGTTTATCGCTTCCCGCGTATCTGCGCGAACCATCCGTCCCTGACACTGCCGGATGAAAGCGAACTGATCTTCATCACATCCAAAGGGAAACGCGACGGCCTCTCTGCTTCCATGTGCGCTCTCCTCGACTACATGGACGGAAAAGTCAGTACGGACTCCCTTGTCGAACGCATCGAAGAACGCATTCATTTTGTCAAGCAACAAGAACAAGAGGAGCGTGATTACATGATTTTCGAAATGCGCCTGCGCGACGAACGCGCCGAAGCCCGAGACGAAGGCAGGGCCGAGGGCAGGGCCGAGGGCAAAGCTGAGGGCAAAGCTGAAGCTGCCCGCTCGCTCATGGAATCTCTGAACATCACAAAAGAAAAAGCCATGGAACTCCTCAAAATTCCAATCGAGCTCCAGCCGAAAGTCCTCGCGCTGTTATGAGACAAAAAGGAAGGGAGCTCCTGCTGCAGTTGACGCAGCGGGAGCTCCCTTTTCTGTCTGCATTGCAGAAACACGCGATTTTACACAAAATATGCATGCTTTCCGCCTCTATTTTACACATTTTTGCTATTTTCTATCGTCGAATTTACACATTTTCTCCATCACCGTCCCACATTCTGCAAAATCCGTATCTCGTTCTGCACAATGTCTTGCTGCTTCTCGGGGCGGACGCCGTTCACGAGGTATTCGAACGCGGCGCGGATGGCTTTCGCAGCTTGCTGGTGCGGGTGCTGGTAAAGCGCGGCCTGGATCACGCCTTCTTTCATGAGCGTGACGGTCGTCGGGATCGTGTCGAAGACGATGAGCGTGAGCTCGCCTGCGCGGCCGAGTTCTTTGACGGCGCGCCCGGCACCTGCCGCGCCGGCCGAGACGACGAAGAGCGCGTTGATGTCTGCGTGGCGCGTGAGCATTTCTTTCGTCTTTTCATACGAGATGCGCTCGTCATCTTCATTTTCCGCGACGGCGCGGAGCTGGAAATGCGGATCTTTCCGCAAGATGTCACAGAAGCCGTCGAGCCGCTGGCGGTGGCCGAGCATCGTCTTCGAGCCGAGGAGCACGCCGACGCGGAGATCTTTCGGCCCGATCATCTGAAGGAGCGCGCCCGCCGTCTGGCCGCCTTCGTAGTAGTCGCTGCCGACGTAGAGCTGGCGGTGCGAGAGCTCGACGTCGTTGTTGATCGTGATGACGAAGATGCCGTCCGCGACGCATTCGTCGATCTTCTGGATGACGGCGGGCTCGCTCATCGGGTTCACGATCAGCGCGTTCACCTCGTGGCGGAGCTCCTCGATGGCGGCGCACTGCTCATCCGCGTGATAGCCTCTGAGCGTCCGCCAGACGAAGCGCAGGCCGTATTCCTCGTAGCGCTTCGCCATGCGGTGCATCGTCTCGAGCACGTCGTCAAAGAACACGATGCCCTCCGACGGCAGCAGCACGCCGACGACGGGCTTGTGCTTGCGCGCCGCGAGCGCCTTGCCCGCCGGATTCGGCTGGTAGTTGAGCTCGCGCATGACCTCGAGCACGCGCTTGCGCTTCTCGGGCTTCACGTTGCCGCGGTTGTTCAGCACGCGGTCCACCGTGCCGCGCGACACGCCGCACATGTCTGCAATCTGCTTGATCGTCACCATGGGAGCACCCGCTTTCCTTGTTTCTATCGGCATTATATCATAGTTTGTGCCGTCGCGCCCGTTTCATGGTATAATGTTCTTCATGACACGACAAATGAACGGAACACAGGAGAACATTTCATGAAAGCAACCGATATCGACCAAATCATCGCGCGCGAGCTCGGCGTGCGGCGGGAGCAAGTGGCGAAAGCGATCGAGCTCTTAGACGACGGCAACACCGTGCCGTTCATCGCGCGCTATCGCAAAGAGGCGACGGGCGCGCTCGAGGACGAGCAGCTCCGCACGCTTGCCGAACGACTGGCATACTTGCGCGGCCTCGTGAAGCGGCAGGAAGACATCTGCGCGAGCATCGAATCGCAGGGCAAGATGACGCCGGAGCTCCAGGCAGCCATCGACAAGACGACGAAGCTTCAAGAGCTCGAAGACCTCTATCTGCCGTACAAGCAAAAGCGCCGCACGCGGGCGCAGATGGCGCGGGAAAAAGGACTCCAGCCGCTCGCCGACGCGATGATGGCGCAGAAAGCGACGCAGGGCACGGCGCTCGCCTATGCCGAGCAATTTCTTGCGGACGCGCGTTCCGCCGCTTCATCGAACGAAGACACCACGACGTTCGCCGTCCCCGACGACCTCACGGCCGAGGACGCGCTCGCTGGCGCGCGTGACATCCTCGCCGAAGTCGTCAGCGAGGACGCGAAGCTCCGGCAGCAATTACGGAAAACACTCTGGCAGACAGGCACGCTGAAAACGGAGCTCATCGAAACGAAAGACGGAAAGCAGCCCGAGGACGCGCAGACGTTCCTCATGTACGCGGACTATGAAGAGCCGATCCGCACGCTGCCGTCCCATCGCGTGCTCGCAATCAATCGCGGCGAGAAAAAAGGCTGTCTGCGCGTCAAAGTGAACTTTGACCACGAAGCGGCCGTCGACAAAATGTTCGCGCACGTCTTCCGTCACAAATGTATCTTCACGGACGAAATCCGCGCCGCGCTCACGGATGGAGAAAATCGTCTGCTGTTCCCCGCGCTCGAGCGCGAGGTGCGCACGCAGCTCACGGAAAACGCCGAGGCGCAGGCCATCCACGTCTTTGGTGTGAACCTGCGGCAGCTCCTTCTCCAAGCGCCGCTCGGCGGCCATGTCGTCATGGGGCTCGACCCCGGCTACCGCACGGGCTGCAAGATGGCGGTCGTCGATGCGACGGGCCGCGTCGTCGCGCATGGCGTGCTCCAAGTCACGAAGAGCGATGCCGAGCGCGAGGCCTCGGCGCAGACCGTTTTGTCACTCATCAAAAAACATCACGTGACGCTGCTCTCGATCGGCAATGGCACGGCGAGCTACGAAACGGAGCAATTCGCCGCGAATCTCATCGCCGACCACCATTTGACTGATGTCCACTACCTCATCACGAACGAGGCTGGTGCCTCCGTCTATTCTGCCTCGAAGCTCGCGAAAGAGGAACTGCCGGACTACGACGTGACGATCCGCGGCGCCGTCTCGATCGCGCGCCGCGTGCAGGATCCGCTCGCCGAGCTCGTGAAGATCGACCCGCAGGCCATCGGCGTCGGCCAGTACCAGCACGACGTAAACCAGAAAGCACTCGCCGAAGCGCTCGACGCCGTCATCGAGGCTGCCGTCAACCATGTCGGCGTCGATCTCAATACGGCGAGCCCGGCGCTCCTCTCGCACATCGCGGGCATCACGGCCGCGACGGCGAAAAATATCGTGGCCTGGCGCGACGCGAACGGCCGCTTTGACGGGCGCCGCCAGCTCCTCAAAGTCCCGCGCCTCGGCCCGGCGGCCTTCACGCAGTGCGCGGGCTTCCTGCGCATCCACGGCGGCGCCACGCCGCTCGACGACACGCCCGTGCATCCCGAGTCGTACGGCCTGGCAGAAAAGTTGCTCACAAAACTCGGTTTTTCGCTCGATGATCTGAACAACAAGGACGACCTCGCCATGCTCGCAGCGAAGCGGAAACTGCTTTCGCCGGAAAAAGAAGCCGCACTCGCGAAAGAACTCGATGCCGGCCTGCCGACCGTCCACGACATCCTCGACGCGCTCGTCGCGCCCGGACGCGATCCGCGCGAGGACCTGCCCGCGCCGCTGACGCGTCAGGCCATCGTGAAACTCTCCGACATCCAGCCTGGCACGATTCTGCGGGGCACCGTGCGCAACATCACGGACTTCGGCGCTTTCGTCGACATCGGCATCAAGACGGCCGGCCTCATCCATATCTCGCAGATGGCCAATCACCGTATCAAACATCCGCTTGACGTGCTCTCCGTCGGCGACATCTTGAACGTCAAAGTGCTGTCCGTCGACGAAGAACGCGGCCGCATCGGCCTCACGCTGAAAGACGTGCCACAGGACGGCGCGTCACTTGCCGCACCGCAACAAAAACGCACAAGCGAGAACGCCCCGCGTCCCCGTCAAAACCACCGCAATCACCACCATCGAAAGGAAGCGCGCGCATGAGCCTGCTTGAAGATACGATCGCCCGCATCCAGCCGGCGAATCATCCCGCCGCCATGGAAGCCGCGACGGCACTGGACGAATTTTTCCCGAAAAAGCATGCGAGCGCGCTCCATGCGCTCGTGCTGCGCTACCTGCGCGCCACAGGCGAGCCCGATCCCGCGAAGCTGAAAAAATGCACGATCATCTGCTGCGCTGACCACGGCGTCGCGGCGCAAGGCGTCAGCGCCTACCCACCGGAGACGACGGTGCAGATGACGGCGAACTACCTCATCGCGCAAGGCGCGGCGGCGAATGCCTTTGCCACGTACGCGGGCTCGGACCTGCTCGTCGTCGACATGGGCATCGCGGCGAACACGGAGGGCATCCCCAGTCTCGTGCGCCAGTACCGCATCGCACCCGGCACGCGTGACATGACGCAAGGCGCCGCCATGACACCGCGACAGGCGCGGCAGGCCATCGAGACGGGCATCAAGCTCGCCGATGCCATCGCCGCGCAGGGCTACAACTGCTTCCTGCCCGGCGAGATGGGCATCTCGAACACGACGGCCTCCGCGTGCATCGCCGCGACGCTCTGCGGCCTCACGGCCGAGCAGGCGACGGGCCGCGGCACGAACATCTCGGACGAGCGCTTGCAGAACAAACGTCGTGTCGTCCAGCAAGCATTGCTCATCAACCAACCGGATCCCACGGACGGCCTCGACGTGCTCATGAAAGTCGGCGGCTTCGAGCTCGGCGCCATTGCCGGCCTCATGCTCGGCGCGGCGGCGAACCACGCCGTGACCATCCTCGACGCGTTCAACTCCAGCGCGGCAGCGCTCATCGCACAGGCGCTCGCGCCCGCGGTCACGGATTACCTCCTGCCGTCGCACCAGGGCGGCGAGCGCGCCCACGGCGCGGCGCTTGCGAAGCTCGGCCTCACGCCACATCTCTTCCTCGACATCAAGCTCGGCGAAGCCTGCGGCTCGTCCATCACGGCGCGCCTGCTCGCGCTCGGCCTCGCCGAGCTCGACGCGCTCCACGCCGAAAACGGCGACAAGGACATGGACGCGGACTTGTATCTGGAAAAAATGCCCGCAAAGCCGCCGAAAGTCACGGATCGCACGTTCAATTTTTACCTCAAGACCATGCCCGGCCTCGACAAGAATGCCATGAGCATCTGCGCCGAGCGGCTGAACCACCTCGCGAAGCCCTTGTACAGCCTCGGCCACCTCGAGAGCATCGCCACGGAAATCGCCGGCCTCTCCTGCGAGGAACGGCCGGTGTACGACACCGCCGCGCTCCTGCTCTTTTCAACGCACAAGGCGACGGAGCCCGCGCAGCGCATCCTCTCCGTCGCCTCGCACACGATCGCCATGCCCGTGACCGTCGCCCGCCTGCGCGCCGGCCTGCCGCCGACGGCCGCCTTCGACTTTGGACGCGGCATCGCCGAAGACCTTGCGTTCGACACGGGCATCATCGGCCTCGGCCTGACGGACGAAAGTGCCGCAGAGCTCGTGGACGCGCTGATGGATGAAAATGGGGACCTCCGGTATCCCGCCGATGAATTTCTCGCGCACGTGCCGGAGCACCTGCAGCTCTCCGTCTCGGCGCTCATCGGCGCCATCATCGCGGCGGCGCACAACAGCAGCCTCGTCCTGCCGTCCGACGCGGCGACGGAGCTCGTCGCGCGCTACGTCGAGCAGCTCGCGCCCGACGTCCGTCCGTACCTCCTCCACCTCGAAGGCACGCTCCTCGCCCTCGGCGACACACTCCCGGGCATCACGGCCTGCGCCGGCGCCCTCATCGTCGAAGCCGCGCTCGCTGCGCTGAACGACATGAAGACATTCGAAGAAACAAAAGTGGCCATCGCAAACGATGGTCCGGGGAAAGATAAACAACGGCGATAACACACATAGGGCTGATGCTGGACCGATTCTCTGGCATGCGTCATACAAAACGGCGTCCGTCGAAATTTCGTACAAGAAACTTTCCCTGTGAACAAGGAAAATCCGTGTTCTTATCGAATTATCTAAGCAGGATAAATCTCCTTGGACACTGAATCCTCAAAGAAAGGTCTTGATAAATATGTTCGTAGCAAACAGAATGACAAAGAACCCGACGGTCGTCACGCCGGACACGGGCATCGACACGGCGGCGCGCCTCATGAAGAAAGGGCGCTTCCGCCGCCTGCCTGTCGTCGAGGACGGCAAGCTCGTCGGCTTCCTGAACGACAAGGACATCATGCGCGTCTCGCCGTCGCCTGCGACGACGCTGTCGCGCTACGAGGTCACGACGCTGCTGTCGAAGCTGAAAGTCGCTGACATCATGCAGAAGAACGTCATTTCCGTCAGCGAGGACGCGACGATCGAAGAAGCTGCGCTCCTCATGTACAAGGAAAAGATCGGCGGCCTGCCCGTCGTCTCGAGCGTCGGCAGCGTCGTCGGCGTCATCACGGAGACCGACATCTTCAAGACGTTCGTCGACGTCATGGCGCTCGACCAGGGCCGCACGCGCCTGACGCTTGACGTCGAGGACAAGGTCGGCGTCGTCGCAGACATCGCCGGCATCTTCGCCGCGAGCGGCTACTCCATCGACAGCCTCGTCACCTGCCGCCAGCCGACCGGCCGCTACGAGATCATCGTCCGCACGGACATCACGGATGACGCGAAGATCGACGCGCTCACGAAAGCGCTCGGCGATAAGGGATACAGCGTCGTCCACACCGCGAAGATCGGCTGATTTTTCCGCGTAACACGAACGCCCGCGAGAACATGCGACCTGTTCTCGCGGGCATTTTTTTTGCAATCAAAAACCGCGGGTTGCTGTCCCGCGGCCTCTGCTCGACAACGTTATGTATCCTTGTCAAGAATTATTATACGACAGGGGAAGGCTTGTGTCAATGATGGCCTTGTGTTAAAATGCCAATGTCATGGGACCACCACCGAAAGGGGGTGATCTGCTTGGCAGACAACGTTATGTTATCCTTCGTTATCTCCGTCGCAGCAGGCGTAGCCTGTCACTACATCTGCAAATGGCTGGACGGAGAGTAACCCCATGACCAGCCTGTACCACAGAGGGAGTCGCTAGCCCAGAGTGGGAGCCGCCGGTTTTCCAGCGGCGTTTTTTATAACAGAAAACCGCGGGTTGTAATCCCGCGGCCGACCGCTGATGAATACCTCATTCCTTTGTCAATTGATATTATAACCCGCAGGAAATTTTGTGTCAATGACAATTTTATGGTAAGATGGGTTCGTCACGGGGCCTCCGGCAAGGGGAGGTGATTGCTGATGACGGAATACCTCATCGCCTTTTTTATCTCCTTCGCAGCAGGCGTAACTTGTCACTACGTCTGCAAGTGGCTGGATGGAGAGTAACTGCGTGACCAGCCGAAACACCACGAGGACGTCGTAAACCCTACGTGGGAGCCGCCGGTTTTCCGGCGGCGTTTTTAGTTGCAAAAATCTTTTCTGTCTACTACAATAAGAAACGTGAATTTTGAAAAATCGAAAAGGTGGAATCAACCGTGAGCAACTTAGAAGTCGGTATCGTCGGCCTGCCGAATGTGGGCAAGAGCACGCTTTTCAATGCGATCACGAAGGCGGGCGCGGAGGCGGCGAACTTCCCGTTTTGCACGATCGAGCCGAATGTCGGCGTCGTCGGCGTGCCGGACCCGCGCCTCGGCGTGCTGCATGAGATGTACCAGTCGAAGAAGACGACGCCCGCGTCCGTGCGTTTCGTCGACATCGCCGGCCTCGTGAAGGGCGCGTCGAAAGGCGAGGGCCTCGGCAACAAATTTCTCGAGCACATCCGCCAGGTCGATGCCGTCGCGCATGTCGTGCGCTGCTTTGAGGACACGAACATCACGCACGTCGAAGGCTCCATCGACCCGCTGCGCGACATCGACATCATCCAGACGGAGCTCTGCCTCGCCGATCTTGAAATCGTCGAGAAGCGCATCATGAAGCTCGCGAAGATCGCGAAATCCGGCAACAAGGACGCGAAGGTCGAAGACGCGATCCTGCGCAGCATCAAGGACGCACTCGACGAAGGAAAGCCGGCGCGCCAGGTCGAGCTCAGCGCGGACGATCTCGAGATGATCAAGGAAATGAACCTCCTGACGCTGAAGCCGACGCTCTACGTCGTGAATGTCGCCGAGGACGAAGTCGCGACGGCCTATGACGAGAATCCGTTCGTGCAGAAGGTCAAGGAATTCGCGGCAAAGGAAGGCGCGGAAGTCGTCGCCATCTCCGCGAAAGTCGAATCCGAGATCGCCGAGCTCGATCCCGAGGAAGCGAAAGCGTTCCTCGAAGACCTCGGCGAGACAGAGAGCGGCCTCGACCGCCTCATCAAGGCGGCGTTTGACCTGCTCGGCCTCCAGACGTTCCTGACGGCGGGCCCGGACGAGTGCCGCGCCTGGACGATCGTCAAGGGTACGACGGCGCCGAAAGCGGCCGGCAAGATCCACACGGACTTCGAGCGCGGCTTCATCCGCGCGGAAATCGTGAACTACGACGACCTCGTCGCGGCCGGCAGCGTCGCGGCGGCCAGAGAAAAAGGCCAGGTCCGCGTCGAAGGCAAGGACTACGTCATGCAGGACGGCGACGTCGTGAACTTCCGCTTCAACGTGTGAGGTTTTTATGGAAGCGAAAGACAAGCCACGCTACGAACTCGGTGATATTGTCAAGATGAAAAAGCCGCACCCCTGCGGCACGAATGAATGGGAAATCGTGCGCACCGGCATGGACTTCCGCCTGAAATGCCTCGGCTGCGGGCGGTACGTACTGATCCCGAGGACGAAGTTCGAACGGGCGGTGCGGGGGAAGATCCCGAAAGCAGAGGATTGAATGAAATCCGTTGATCTGTTGCGGAAGTATCGTACACAGCAGCCTTCCCCTTAGGGGAAGGGGGACCGCGAAGCGGTGGAAAGGGTCCCCTGTACGTTTGGTGAATCCGTAGAACTTAACGCCTCGCGGGTGCGCGCACGAACCACTTGGGGTGCCTGCGCGCACCGGCGACATCAAGCGGCCTACTGAATCATAGGCCGTGCAAGCGACCCTCTCCTGGCGCTGCGCTTCGCTCCGCGCCTGTCCTCTCCCTAAGGGAGAGGCTGCTGGACTCGTTGCGTTCGGCAACAGGACAACAGTTCTTCCAATTTCGCACCTTTGTTTCCTCTCAAATTACAAGTATACAATTTGTTTCCGTTAAAGTTCTCGGTAAACGCTTGCCATTCTGAAAATAATCTGTTACCATGAGGCCATGTTCAAGCGGAGGGCGCATCCCGCAGAGGAAACATGGAAACTCTTGCAACATCGATGTACTCCTTCGGATGAACATATCTAGTTTCTATCTATTTTAGTAGGAGGAGTACTTTATGAAGAAGACTCTCGTTTCCGCTCTCACGACGGCGCTCGTCGTCGGCGCTGCTTCCACGACGTTTGCAGCTGCCAACCCGTTCTCCGATGTCCCGGCCGATCACTGGGCATACGATGCTGTCACGCAGCTCGCTACCGATGGCGTCATCGAAGGCTATGGCGACACGACGTTCCAGGGCGACAAGTCCATCACGCGTTACGAAATGGCGCAGATGGTCGCGAAAGCCATGGCAAAGACGGATGTCTCCGCTGCGGACAAAGCGATGATCGACAAGCTCGCTGCCGAGTTCGCTGACGAGCTCGGGAGCCTCGGCGTCCGCGTCTCGAACCTCGAGAAGCATGCGGACATGGTCAAGTGGAACGGCGAACTCCGTTATCGTTACTTCAGCACGCGCGTTGATGGCGAAGACCGTGACAATAAAGACACGCTCATGTTCCGCCTCAAGCCGGTCGCAGAGGTCAACGACCATTGGGATGTCCATGCACAGCTCGATGCTACGACGAACATGGATTCGGATGCCGGCTCGAATGACAGCGACAAGGTCACGCTGAAGCGCGCTTGGGCGCAGGGCCATTACAAGAACTTCGGCCTCGGCCTTGGCAAGATGGATCTTTATTCCAACGCCGATGATGGCCTCATCCTCGATACGGCATTCTCCGGCGCACAGGTGAAGTTCGGCAACGTGCTGAAAGTCAACCTTGAAGCTGGCCGCAACTCGGATGTCAAAGATGATGATTCGGACATCGCTGCGAACTATCAGGGTGTCGAGCTCAGCTATGCTCCGTCGAAACTCCGTGCAGGTGTTGCATATCGCCACTTCAACAGCGAAGCATTCCACACGAAGTTCGATCGTTATTCCAATGATGCTACGAGCACGGAAGACAACGCAAACATTTGGTCTGCTGGCCTCGGCTACAACTTCGACGGCAACTGGGATCTCTTCGGTGCGTTCGCAAAGAACACGTCCGCAGACAACTATGAAACGTCGCACAACATCCAGCTCTCCTACAAGGGCGCGGATAATGTGAATGCTGGCACGTGGGGCGCTTATGCGGCTTACCGTTATGTCGCGCAGAACGTCTCCTTCGCTCCGACGTACGACACGTTCTCGTACCTCAACAACGCGAAAGGCTGGGAGGTTGGCGCAACGTACACGCCGTTCCACAACACGCTGACGGCCATCTCTTATTTCGATGGCAAGAAGCTTGAGAACAACAGCACGGATGCGAAGATGCTCTTCGGCCGCGTCAGCTTCTTCTTCTAATCGAAGGAATACGAATCTTCTCCGTTTTCACGGACACGAAAGGCGCTCCTGCTTTTGGCGGGAGCGCCTTTTTGGTGTGCGGAGCTTTCTTTTATTGCCGGTTGTAAATCTCCCGCCGATGCGCGATCTCGAACAGGAAGATGATGAGTTCGTCGTCGTGGATTTCCGCAAAGAGCCGATAATCGCCGACACGATAGCGCCAGATGCCTTTGAGGTTGCCCGTGAGCGCCTTGCCGTGCGCGCGCGGATCTGTCGTGTCCACGAGGTGCTTGACGACCCAGTTCTTGATGACGCGGACGGTCGGCTTGTCGAGCTTCTTCAATTCTTTCAGGGCGTGCTCGGAAAATTTCACGCGGTACATCAGACGCCGAGCTCCTTCCAGACCTCTTCGTGGTCATATGTTTTTTCTTTCTTCAAAAGTTCCCGCGCGCGGAGGATGCGGCTCTCGTCAAGCCCCATGTCGTCCTCGATTTTTTCAAACACGACATCGCGGATGAAGGAAGAAAGGTTCAAGCGGTTGGCGGATACATACGATTGGAGCAGTTGGTTTTCTGCATCGCTGAGCCGCAGGGAAATCGTGCTCATGGTGTGCCTCCTTTGTCATACAAGTAATACGTTCTTTAAGATGAGTATATCAAAGCGGACGGAAAAGTCAAGCCACAAGGATTTCAAAGATGTTTTTGAAAGAAAGGTCTGCACAAGCAGGAATCCGCACCTCGTAGCACGAAATAAAGAAACAATCATATCTTTCGGGATTCCACAGGGAAAGGGGATACCTTTATGAAGATCCGGCAGAAATTTTTCGTGCTCGCCGGCATTGTCGGCTTTGTTATCGCCATCATGTCGTGCGTCGGCTACTACACGGCCTACACGAACCTCTCGGAGAGCGTCGAGAGCGAGCTCAGTGCGACGGTCAGCGCCGAGGCGCAGGGGCTCGACGGGTGGATTCATGGCAAGGCGAACTATGCCGTCGCCGCCGCCACGATCATGCCGAGCGTCGGCAACAAGGGCGAGGTCCCGCAGATGCAGGAGCTCCTCAAGATGGTCGTGAGCGACAAGGAGATCGTCGGCCTCGTGAACGCGACGGAGACCGGCACGTTCGTCTCGGCGAAGAAGGACAACACGGGCAAGGTGAACCCGCAGGAGCGCGGCTGGTACAAGCAGGCGAAAGCGGCGGGCGGCAAGCTCTCGTTCACCGAGGTCTACAAGGACTCGACGAACGGCAAGCTCGTCGTCACGGCCGCCATGCCGTATGAGGAAAACGGCAAATTCGCCGGCGCCATCTGCGAAGACATTGAGCTCGGCACGCTCGAGGAAGCCGTCAGCAATCTCAAGTACCATGGCGAAGGCAAAGGCCTGCTCATCAGCCCGAAAGGCAACATCATCGCTTCGACGGACGAAAACGAGAATATGAAGCCCGTCAGCGACAACGCGGCGCTCGCGGCGCATTTCGACGAAATGGTGCAGAAGGGCGAAGGCTATTTCTCGCTTGACACGCCCGAGGGCAAAAAAGTCCTCGCTTATGAGACCATCCCGACGACGGGCTGGATCATGGGCATCTCCGTGCCGGAAGACATCGTCTTCGCTTCGCTGACGCGCCTGAAAATCGTCTACGCGATCCTCACGATCCTCGGCATCCTCATCGCCGTCGCCGCGTCGCTGAAATTCGCGGACAGCCTTTCGACGCGCCTCGAGCGCATCCGCGAGCACGCGAATGAATTCGCGCAGGGCAACCTCGCGCAGGAGCCGATCGTCATCGACACGCAGGACGAGACCGGCGACCTCGCCGCCGCGTTCAATACGATGGGCGACAAGCTCCGCAGCCTCATTTCCGAGATCGCAAAGACCTCGGAGCAGGTCGCGGCCGCGTCCGAGGAGCTCACGGCGAATGCGCACCAGTCCGCCGAGGCCTCGACGCACGTCGCGCAGACGGTCAGCGGCGTCTCGGAAAATATGAACCAGCAGACACACAACGTCGAGCAGACGAAGGAAGAAGTCGATGGCGTCTACACGAACATCGCGACCGTCACGGACAAGACGAAAGCCATCGAGTCGACCTCGGAGCAGACAGCCGCTGCCGCGCAAGAAGGCTCGAAACTCATGGAGAACGCCATCGGACGCATGGAAGCCATCGAAACATCGGTCAATGCGTTCTCGGAAGTCGTGAAAAAACTTGGCGCGAGCTCGCAGGAGATCGGCGCCATCGTCGAGACCATCAGCGCCATCGCCGAACAGACGAACCTCCTCGCACTCAATGCCGCGATCGAGGCCGCGCGTGCGGGCGAACATGGCCGCGGCTTCTCCGTCGTCGCCGACGAAGTCCGCAAACTCGCCGAGGAGTCGCAGAACTCTGCGGAAGAAATCCGCAGCCGCATCGCTAACATCCAAAGCGACACGGACAACACCGTGCGCGCCATTGAAGACGGCACGCGCGAGGTCGCGGAAGGCACGGAAGCGGTGAAGAGCGTCAGCACGCAGTTCCAGAGCATCCTCGACCAGGTCCATGCGATGAGCGACGAGATGCAGGGTATCGCCGACTCCGTCAAGACGCTCGAAGCCGGCGCCGACCGCATCGTCACCGCCGTCGATGGCATCCAGAAGATCAGCAACACGACGGAAGACAGCACGCGCTCCATTTCGGCGGCCACGGAGGAGCAAAGCGCCTCCACAGAAGAAATCGCCGCCGCCTCGCAGACGCTCGCAAGGATGGCGGAAGATTTGCAGAAAGCGACGAACCAGTTCAAGCTGTAAGCATTGCAGCAGGAAAACAGCAAGAGGACGGAAGAACGGATTTGCGACGAATCCGTTCTTTTGTTGTCAAGGAACATCAAAAAGGTCACGAAAAATAGAAAGGGCGAGGCGCATGATTTTTGCCATCCCGGTCGAAGGACCGATCCTCACGAATTGCTATCTTTTTGCGGACGACGAGACGCATCACGGATTTCTCATTGACCCGGGTTTCGAACCGGAGCGCATCGTGCGCGCGGTCCAAGAAAAAGCTATCACGGTCGAAAAAATCCTCATCACGCACGGTCATTTCGACCACATGACGGCGGCGCACGCGGTCGCGAAAAAAATAAACGCGCCCATCTGCGCGAGCACGCGGTCAAAAAAATATTTTGAGAGCCCGACATACAATCTCTCAAAGTTTTTCGAGACCGGGGAGACGATCATTCCAGAGGACGAGGTGACATACCTCGCCGACGGCACGACCGTGGCGTTCGAAAATGGAGCGCTTGCCCTGCGCCTCGTGCCAACGCCCGGACATACGGAAGACGGGACGATATATGTGGGGGAAGGGGTCGCTTTCGTCGGTGACACGATTTTCCGCGCCAGCTACGGTGCGACCCATTTCCCAGGTGGCGACGAGGGCGTATTGATTCACAGCATCAAGACCAAAATTCTTACGTTGCCGGACGACACGGTTCTGTTATCGGGACATAGCGAACCCACGACGGTCGGCGAAGAAAAAACGCGGCCGTGGTATCAATAAAAAGGAAAGAGCAGCGTCGTTTTGCTTCTTGCCACGTTGTAGATTTTTTAGTATGATAGGCCTCGACAGTACGCATAATCTCGGTGCGACTGTACAAAGGAGGTCTGCAAAATGAAAATATGGTCACCGTATGAAAAATACCGGCAGGTCCGGAAAGAGGCGGGGGCGACGGGCGGTTTGCTCGTGCTCTTGATTCTTTTCTGGTGCTTTGCCGGTTTTGGTTTGGCTGGCGTGGACGCGGAAATCTTTGGACTGCCGCTCTGGGCGGTCATGGGATCTGTCGGCGTCTGGGCGTTTGCCATCGTCGGCGTCGTGCTGCTCGTGCGCGGCGTATTTCGTGACATGCCGCTCGAGGAAGATGGTACCGAAAATTCGGATGATATTTCTGTGTCCAACGCGGAAGGAGGGGCCGAAAAATGACGACAGTCCCACAGACGGGTGGCAATCTTTTTGCGCTCGTGCCGCTGCTGCTTTTTATGGCCCTCATGGTCGCCATTGGTTTCTGGGTACGGTCACGCGAGGAGCGCGGGGATTTTGTGTCCCAATATTTTATCGGCAACCGCAAGCTCGGCGGCTTCGTGCTCGCCATGACGACGGTCGCGACGTACAGTTCGGTCTCGTCGTTTGTCGGCGGCCCGGGCATGGCATGGAAAATCGGCTTCGGCTGGATTTATATGGCCGTCGTGCAGGTCACGGCGATTTTTCTGGTCCTCGGGATTTTCGGCAAACGTGTCGCGCTCTTGTCGCGAAAATTCCATGCGGTCACGGTCGTCGATCTGATCCGCGAGCGTTTCGAGTCCGACCGTCTGGCCGCGCTCGCGGCATTCATCATCGTGCTGTTTTTCTGCGGCACGATGACGGCGCAGTTCGTCGGCGGCGCACGCCTTTTTGCGGCCGCAACGGGTTACAGCTACGAAATGGGGCTGTTGCTCTTTGGCCTCGTCGTCGTCGCCTATACGAGTATCGGCGGTTTCCGTGCCGTCGCGCTGACGGACACGTGCTGCGCCATCATGATGATGATCGGCATCGTGCTGCTCCTGTATTACGTCCTCGAGGCGGGCGGCGGCTACACGAATATCATTACATCCCTCCACGCCGAGCACCCCGAAATTTTTGATCCCTTGTCCGCCGGCCATATGCCCGTTGGGCTCTACCTCACGCAGTGGATTCTCGTCGGCATCTGCACGATCGCCCTGCCGCAGAGCGTCGTGCGCGGCATCAGCTACAAGGACACGCGGAGCCTCCACCGCGCCATGCTCATCGGCACGGTCGTCGTCGGTTTTATGAACATCGGCGTGAATTTCACGGGCATCCTCGCGCACGGCGTGCTGAATGGCCCCGAGAGCGCGTATGGCAGCGTGGACAACATCATCCCACTGACGATCGCCCAGGCCATCCCGACGGAGCTCGTCGGCCTCGCCATCATCGGCCCCTTGGCCGCGTCGATCTCGACGATCTCTGGCCTGCTCATCGTCGCGTCGTCGGCCATCGTCAAGGATATTTATCTCCACAGCAAGCACGCGAAAGGCAAGACGGTCGAGGACGCGAAACTGCGCAAGCTCTCCGTCGTCACGACGGCCGTCATCGGCGGCCTCGTCTTCGTCATCGCGCTCACGCCGCCGAGCCTCATCTGGATCATCAATATGTTCGCGTTCGGCGGGCTCGAGACGGCATTCTTCTGGATGCTCTTGCTCGGCCTTTACTGGAAGCGCGCGAACCGCACGGGCGCCATCCTCTCGATGGCGGGCGGCACGATCGCCTACTGCGCGACGCAGGCCCTGCATTTCAAATTCCTCGGCCTCCACCAGATCGTCATCGGCATCACCGTATCGCTCGCGTTGTTTGTCCTCGGCTCGTATCTCGGCAAGCCGAGCAACGAACGCGTGCTGCGCGTGTTTTTCCCGGAGAAGTAAAAATTGCCAAAAAATATGCCTTGTACGGGCATCCGGAACCTTGGATGACTCGCACAGGGCGTATTTTTTTCGTGCAAATTTTTTTCGCGCCCCCTTTGACAAACGCCAATGACCGCCGTATAATGCATGATAGTTAGTTTGCTAACAAAATAAATTCTGGAAAGGACGATCGGATGCGACGGGAGAGTATGCCGACGCTTGCGGAGCTCGAGGCGCACAAGCGGATCGTGCCGGAGATTGATCCGGCGGCGGTCGTGGCGATGCTCGAGATCCGGCAGGCTGGTGAGCAGGTCGCGGAGCAGATCCTCGACGTGCTGCAACGCGACTATCATTTGTCGGAAGGAAAATTTTGTGTGCTGATCGTGCTGCATCAGCACCCCGAGGGCCTCGCGCCCTCGCAGCTCGCGTCGCGTGTCGGCGTGGCGCGCGCGACGATCAGCACGATGCTGCAACGCCTCGAAAAATCGGGCGATGTGGTGATCGAGGAAGACGCGGAAGACCGCCGCGGCAAGCGCGTGCGGCTGACAGCAAAAGGCCGCGCGTTCATGGCAGAGGTGCTGCCGCCCCATTACCTGCGTGTCACGAAGCTCATGGAAAAATTGACGCAGGCGGAGCAGGAAGAGCTGATTCGCTTGTTGCGGAAATTGGCGGGAGAGTAAATGAAATAGAATGAACAGTAACGTATGTAGTATCGAACGGTTGCGAGCGTAACGATAACAGCAGCCTCTCCCTTAGGGAGAGGGGGACCGCGAAGCGGTGGAGCGGGTCGCTTGTACGGTCTTTGGTTTCGTAGACCATTTGATGTCGCCGGTGCGCGCAGGCACCTCAAACGTTTCGTGCGCGCACCCGCGAAAAGCTACGTCGTACGAATTCATACAACGTACAGGGGACCTTAGCCAAGGCATAAGCGACCACATCGGCGCTAAAGCGCCGTGTGTCTGCTTATCCACCGCTTCGCGGTCCCCCTTCCCCTGAGGGGAAGGCTGCAGTTTGAGGGATTTTTGCATATATAGTTCGTATACGAATCAAAAGGAAGGAAGATTGCAAAATGAATGCAAGACAGAAAGCGGAGCGGACGGGGCTGCTTTTCCTCGCGCTGCTCCTGATTGGCGGTGCGGTGCTGATGTACCGCGGCAATGATGCGGTGGCGCTTGGCGCGTCGCAGAAGGAAGGTATCTTGACGGCGGAGCAGGTGAAGATGGCATTCCATTCCGTGAGCGGCCGCATCATCAAGGTGAACGTCACGGAAGGCGATGTCGTGAAGAAAGGCGACGTCGTCATGGAGATCGACGCGAAGGACACGGATCTCGCGATCAAGAAGACGAAGGCGCAGATTGCGCAGCTCGATGCGCAGATCGCGTCGACGTCCGGCGCACAGGCCGTGAATTACCTGAAGGCTGACAATGATGAGACGCAGTCGTTCCGCCAGATCGACCAGCAGCGGGCGGCCGTCGCGAGCGCGCAGGCGACACTGCGGAATGCGCAGCTCGATTATGACCGCAAGGCGGCGCTCGTCGAGGCGGGCGCGATCGCGCAGTCGCAGCTCGATGATGCGACGATGACGCTCTCTGTCGCGTCGGCCGGCGTCGAGCAGCAGCAGCAACTTTTGGATAAACTCCTTGCTGGCGCGCAGGATACGGGCGCGACGGATGGCATCGCGCTGCCGACGATCGCACAGGAACGCGCGAGCGCGGCAAACATGAGCAATGACGTCGCGGCGCTCGAAAGCCAGCGCCAGGCGCTCGTCGTAGCGCTCGAAGAGCTCGAGACGCAGAAGGAACGTCTGACGCTCCGCGCGCCGGAAGATGGCAAGATCCTCAAGGTCCTCTCGAAAGAGGGCGAGATGGTCGCGGCCGGCACGCCGGTCGTGCTGCTCGAGAGCAACCGCAGCTACTATGACATCTACCTCTCGGAAGAACAGGCGGCCGGTCTCGCAGAAGGCGATGAGATCACGGGCGTGACCGTCGCGGGCAAAAAGGAAGTCAAGGGCACGATTCAATTACTGACGCAGGCGCCGGGCTTTGCCGACCTCAAGCAGTCGCGTGAAAAAGGCCAGGCCGACCTCTCGGCCTTCCAAGTCCGCATCTATATCGAACCGACCGATGGAGTCGTTCCGGGGATGACCATTGGAGTCAAGGATTTGTGAAGCAATCAAACTACGCCTCCCCCTCTGGGGGAGGTGGCCCCGAAGGGGTCGGAGAGGGTAACAGCTGATGTTGATTCTCTATCCTTTCGATAGAATCGAGAATCTCGTAACGGCGTGACCCTCCGCCGAAAGCGGCATAAGCGACCGCATCGGCGCTAAAGCGCCGTGCGTCTGCTTATCCGCCTCGCATTCGCTCGGCACCTCCCCCAGAGGCAATGTCATTAAGTTAAGAGACAGCCCTCCTCCTCGGAGGAGGGACAGGGCCGGCAGGCCCAGGGAGGTGCGGCTTGTAGAGCAAAACAATCCACTCGTTGTCACACAGCGCCCGTGCGCGCACGCCGTTTGATATGTTACGACGTACGGCCACGGGGCCTGAGTGACCGCGTACGTATTGGTACGACCTACAGGCCGCTCCCTCCTGACGCTTCGCTCCGCTCCGCGTCTGTCCTCCCTCCAAGGAGGGAGGCTGGGGGTTGTGAGCCTTTCGCGCTTAACTTAATGACATTACCCCCAGAGGGGGAGGCTTTCGTGAGGGGCGGATTCATGGTGAGGTGATATTTTGGAAGCATTTATGTCAGCCTTGAAGAGCGAGCTCAAGTTCCTCTTTTCCGGCAAGGGCATGCCGTATGAGAAGGTGTGCCTGCTCGTTGCGATGGTCGTGACAGTCATTCTGTCCGTCCTGCTGTCCGGCAATTTCGCGAAGGATGCGAAGGTCGTCGTCATCGACCTCGACAACAGCGCGTATACGCGCGAGCTCATCACGCGCATCGACGCGTCGGAGTACATGGAGGTCACGGCGGTGATCAATACGCCGACGGATCCGAAGAAGCTCTTTTATCAGGACAAGGCCGTCGCCGTGCTGTATTTCCCGCGCGACCTCGAGAAGAACCGCTTCACGGGCGCGGCATCGAACATCGGTATTTTCTACGACAACACGAACACGGCGCAGACGGCGAACATCAAGGAAGCGATGCAGGAGCTCCTCGCGCTCGACAATGCCGCAGCGTCGGGTGACGTGGGCTCGACGAATGACAGCGTGCGCGGAGAGGTGCAGCTTGCCGACCGGCGGCTCTTCAATCCGCAGGAGTCGACGAGCAACACGGAGACTTTGGGCTTCCTGTTTTTCTTCGGCTCGATGTTCTTCACGTTCGCGACGATCGGCATGGGGCCGCGCCTGCGGCTGACGCATGAAATGGACCGTATGGTGGAGACAGGCACGCCGTGGGAGATCATCGCGCGTCTCATCCCGTACGCGGGCTGCCTCATCGTCTCGTTTGTCGCGGGCATGGCCGTGTTGCGCGTCTGGGGCGATCTGAATTTTTCGGGCAGCCTCCTCGCGTTCCTCTTCACGCAGATCTTTTACGTCGTGACGGTCGGCATGATGAGCGTCGCGTTCGGCTGGACGGCGGCGAACCCGGGCATCGCGTCGAGCCGCATGATTCTTTTCATCCCGGGCGGCTTCATCCTCGGCGGCATGACGGGCCCGGTGACGTATTACTCGGATTGGGTCGTGCATGTGTCGCATGTCTTCCCGCTGACGTGGGAGTTCCATTTCCAACGCGACATCATCGCGCGCGGCGCGGGGCTCTCTGATATCTCAGCACTCTTCGGCGCATTCCTCGTCTACATGACGGGCGCGGCGGCGCTCCTCTGCTGGCGCTTCTACAGCGAGCGCCGCAAGCACTACGCGCAGCGGCGCAAGGAAGCGCACGCGAAGGAAAAGATGGAAGCGTGGGCGAAGAACATGGCGAAGGAAAACCTCGTGCCGGCGACGGGAAAGGAAGGCTGACGCGTTATGAGCATATCGAACACACCGGAAAACAGCAAGTCCCCCGAAGAATATATCGCGGAAATCAAAAAACGCCGGCCGCAGGACATCCATTGCGACCGCATCCTCGTGCCGACGGATGGCTCGGGGCAGGCGTTCAAGGCCGTCGGCGAGGCCATCCACCTCGCAGCCGTGACAGACGCAGAGCTCACGCTCCTCATGGTCGTGGACTATGACAGCGAGGTCGCGGCGTTCGAGCAGGTGACCCTGAGCGGTTATGTGCCGGCGGAGCTTACGGTCGCGGCCTGGCATTTCCTTGCCGACCTCATGCACGTCATCCCGCCGGAGATCTCGGCGCATCCGCGCGTCGAGGCCGGCGATCCGGCAGACATCATCATCGACGTGGCGAACGAAGAAGAAAGCGACCTCATCGTCATGGGCTCGCGCGGCCTCGGCACGCTCGGCGGCCTCCTCACCGGCAGCGTCTCCGCCGCCGTCCTCGAAGCCGCCCCGTGTCCTGTGCTCCTCTGTAAAGGGATGCCGGACGACTGGGAGGACGACGAGAACTATTTGCCGCAGGACGAATGAGGAACGGGGCTGTTGCATTTACTGGAAAGGTTCCATAAGATTGCCGATCGCAGCTCTTACAGCAGGCTCTCCCCCTGGGAAAAGCAGACGCAAGGCGCTTTAGCGCCTATGCGGTCGCTTGATCCTTTAGGTAGAGCTGGCGCGCGTAGCGCGACTGAGAGGGTACAAGGGTGCGATTTGTCTCAAATACAAAGAAGCCTTCGAAGCATTGCGTTTTAGCGCAAACAACTTGATGCTTTGAAAGGCTTCTTCTTTTTGTTTGGCTATCGCACCCTAGTACCCTCTCCACCGCTTCGCGGTCCCCCTCTCCCAGAGGGAGAGGCTGCTGTGATCGCAACGTTCAGCAACCGATGCATATGGAATTGGTCTAGTAACTGCAACAGTCCTGTAAGCGATTCGCACAGTTTTGTTCCAAAACTGGCTCACTGCTTAAAAGAAAGGCGGTCGCTTGAAAAAAGCGGCCGCCTGTGCTATGATAACAACAAGTAGAGCGCTGATGTTGGTGGCGTCAGCCCTCGCTTGTTTTCATTCTGTGAAAAGGGACTGGCGTGACCATGTCGCATCATCTCCTTTTGATCAGAGGCAGTTTGAAGCTGGTTACTTCAAGAGCTGCAAAACACCAATAACGATCTGCAGAATTGCCAGCAGAAGCGCGAGCTTTTCGTAGGATGTCATGGTGTCACCTCCCGCAAGGGAGAGTTGACACATTAGCATTCTATGAGAAGTATAGCACATCTGCTGGCATTTCGCTATCTATCACAAGGTTTGTTCTTTAATTTGCAAGTTGTCTGTAAAATTTCATACAAACATGATAATCTGTGCCGAGAGAACGTTTGATCGGAGGGAAAGATGTTGCGCAAATCTTGGAAGAAGAAGCTTTCGCGTCTCGCTGCGGCGCTGGTTTTCGCGGGCGGGACGTTCGTTTCTACGCCCTCCGCCCAGGCGATGAGCGACACGGGGTGGGGCATGGTTGCGTCGGCGATTTCGGGGCTCATCGCGTACAAGTCGAGCCTCTCGATGATGCTCGATGTCGGCAACAACGCAGCGTATCAGCGGCAGAGCCTCTGGCAGGATATCCAGGCGAATGGCACGGATCGCAATGCGCGCGACGTGCAGGTCGTGGATGGCGTCATGGAGCGGCTCACGCGGCCCGATGTCTTTGTGCTGCCGGCGGACGCGCTGCCATTTTCGTGGCATGTGAATGACGACCCGCTGTTCAACGCGGCGTGCTATCCGACGGACTTCATCGCGGTGAACCGCGGGCTCGTGCGCGTCTTGGACGACGAGAATGAGCTCGCGGCCGTGCTCGGCCATGAGATGACGCACGGCCTCGCGCACCACAGCGCCGAGGTCTATGCGAAGACGATGGCGACGTACTACGGCCTGTCGCTCCTGAATATGGCGACGGGCGTGATGGACTGGCAGAAGCTCATGCAGCTCACGGTCTATTCGTCAGCGAAGCTTTTCACACTGCCGACGGAGTACGAGGCCGACGCGGGCGGCTTCCGCCTCATGGCGCGCGCGGGCTTCAATCCGGGCGGCGGCGCGGCAGCCATGGCGCGCATGGGCGCGTACCTCAAGGACCAGTCGGAAAATTTCTTGGAGTACCAGGACCCCGACGAAAAGAAGCGCGAGAACTACAACGATCATCCCGACACGGAACTGCGCGAAGCGCGCCTCATGCAGCAATTGACGGACTACAGCGCCGGCCACGTGACGGTCAAAGACCGCAAGACCGTCTGCATCGACGGCCAGCCGCTCCTCGAAGGCGCGTTCACAGCCGAGGACTATGACAACACGGCGGAAAGCGCATATCTTTACGCCGGCGAGCTCGGGCGGCTGTTCCACGATTATGATTCACCGGCTGGTTGGGCGTTCGAATCATCCGGCGATTGGACGCACGCGAAAGCGCCGCTCCTCAGCGAGGCCGTGCGCCAGCAGAATCTCAAAGCGGAGCTCACGCGCCTCGTAACGGCGGCTTACGCGGGCGAAGCGACGAGCGGCGCGCGCAAAAAATTAGATGAGGCCGATCAAAAAGAACGCACAGAGCTCGCGGCGGCCTACGAAAAAGCCACGAATGCGACGGCGTCGCAGACGAAGCGCATGCGCGAGAACAGCGACCACTACAGCGACGTGGGCGACGCGGCGAAAGCGCGCCTCATGATCGACCGCGCGCTCGCCTCGCCGAATCTCGATGATCACGCCGAGACGCTCGGGATCGAGGGTCGTGCGCTCGCGGTCAGCGGCGATTTCGATCGCGCGCTCGCTTGCGCGGACGCGGCCTGCGCGGAGGATCCGACGAACGTCTACAATTTTTTGAACCGTGCGGACATTTATTGGATGCAAGGCGACCGCCTCGCAGCGATTGATTCTGCGGCACAGGGCGTTGCGGCAGACGAGAAGAACGCTACGGCGCGTCTCATGCGCGCCATGCTCTACGACGAAGAAGGCGACCACGCGAGTGCGCTCGCTGACTACCAGACGTTCTACGACCTCGCGCCGAAAGCGCTCGACCGCATTCCCGATGATTATATGGAGGAAATCGATGCGGACGCCTATGACAAGCGCGTGAAAGCGCGGGAAGAAGCCGCGAAGGCTGCGGCGGAGGCGAAGAAAAAGAAAAAAGAAGATGCGGCGAACGCGCCGGGCGATGCAGAGAAATCTTCTTTACAGGAGCGCTCTTTTCGGGTAAAATAAACAAGTTAATACTTTATCGTACTAAATGAACAAACAACCGAAAAGGGGAGACCCCGATGGAACAACTATTGGACACGGCGGTGCTGATGCTCGACGGGTCGAAGATCACGCTCGAGATTTTCTGCGTGACGCTCGTGCTTTCGTTGCCGCTTGGCATCTTGGCGGCGCTCGGGCGGCTGTCGAGCTTCCGGCCGCTTGCGCGCTTCATGGAATTTTACGTCTGGCTCATGCGCGGCACGCCGCTGATGCTGCAGCTGCTCTTCGTCTATTTCGCGCTGCCGATGATCGGCATCTTGCTGCCGGACATGGCGGCGGCGCTCCTCGCGTTCACGCTGAACTATGCGGCGTACTTCGCTGAGATCTTCCGCGCTGGCATCCAGTCCGTGCCGCGCGGGCAGTACGAGGCGGCGAAGACGCTCGGCATGACGTACCCGCAGACGATGCGGCGCATCATCCTGCCGCAGGTCATCCGCATGGTGCTGCCGCCCGTGAGCAACGAGACGATCAACCTCGTGAAGGACACGTCGCTCATCTACATCCTCGCGATGAACGATCTGCTGCGCGTGGCGCGCACGATCGTGCAGCGCGAGTTCGACATGACGCCGTTCGTCATCGCCGCCGTCTTCTATCTCGCGATGACGGCTGTGCTGACGTGGGGATTCAAGAAGCTGGAGGCGCATTATGGCAAATACGCAAGATGATGTCATGCTCCGCATGCGCGGCATCCGGAAATCGTATGGCACGGTCGAAGTTCTGAAAGGCATCGACGTCACCGTGCGGCGCGGCGAGGTGCTCGCGATCATCGGCCCGTCCGGCTCCGGGAAAAGCACGCTGCTCCGCTGCATCAACCGCCTCGAAGACATCACGGCGGGCTCCGTCGAGATCGAGGGCGAGACGCTGGCCTCGACGAAAGGCGATGGCGTCGTGTCGTACGCGAGCGAAGCCGACAGCCGCAAGCTCCTTGCGTGCACGGGCATGGTGTTCCAGCAGTTCAATCTCTTCCCGCACATGACGGTGCTCGAGAATCTCCTCGAAGCACCCGTGCACGTGAAAAAGCGCGCGAAAGAAGAGGTCTTGCCGGAAGCGATGGCGCTCCTCAAAAAAGTTGGCCTCGAAGAGCGCGCGGACTACTATCCCGCGCAGCTCTCGGGCGGCCAGCAGCAGCGCGTCGCGATTGCCCGCGCGCTCTGCATGAAGCCGGACATCCTGCTGTTTGACGAGCCGACGAGCGCGCTCGACCCCGAGCTCACAGGCGAGGTCCTGCGCACGATGCGCGAGCTTGCCGCCGAGCACATGACGATGGTCGTCGTCACGCACGAGATGGCGTTCGCCCGCGAAGCCGCAAGCCACGTCATCTTCATGGCCGACGGCGTCATCGTCGAAGAAGGCGACCCGCAGACATTTTTTGCGCATCCGAAAGAGGAACGCACGCAGGCGTTCCTGAAGAATATGTTGTGAAATTGAAAGTTGGACATAGAAAAGCCCCCAGGTTGCAGTCCTAGGGGCTTTGTTCAGCATGACATCTTCTCACGTCTTAGCTTACTTGTATTTTATCACATCTTGCCGAAATTGCAAGGCCTTGTTATAATAACGGTGCTGCGGAACATCCTCTGTGCGCGGTAGGAAGAGGTGTTCGGCATGACGCACTATCTTCTCACGTTTTTGGTGTCGGTCGCAGCAACGGTAACTAGCTATTACATTTGCAAGTGGCTTGACCGGCACTGACGCAGCAAAGCACAAAAAAGTCTCGGAGTCGCAAACCGAGCAGGAAGGTCAGCTTCGGCTGGCCTTTTTCTACGCATTACAATATGAGCAAATCTTTCAATGATTTCATGATTTTTATATGCGGCACGTCCGCGAACGCTGCCGCCTCCGTCGTCCCTGTCGTCACTGCGGCGAAGGCGACGCCCGCGTTTTTTGCGGCGCCCGCATCGACGAGGCTGTCCCCGGTATAGAGGACGGCTTCTTTTTTTGCGCCGAAGAGCGCGATGGCCTTCTCGATGCCCTCGGGGCTGGGCTTCATGGCTGTGACGTCTTCGCAGCCGATGATGCGGTCGATGAGGTCCATCGTGTGGCTGGCGACGAATTTTTCCTCGATGCGGCTGCGCGTCTTCGTCGAGATGATGGCGATCTTCGCGCCGCGTGCGCGAAGGGCGCGCAGCGTCGGCAGCGTGTCAGGGAAGAAGTGCGTGCCGGGCGTCATATGGATGTCGGCGTCGCGCTTGTAGTCCGTGATGAAGCGGTCGATGTCATCCGCGTCCGTGAGCCCCGTGAGGATGGCGACGGCTTTTTCCATCGGCAGGCCGATCGTGTGGCGGATCGCGTCGTCCGCCGGCCGCGGCAGCTGCCATTTTTCAATCGTGCGGCGGAAGCAGCCGACGATGCCTTGCTCGGAATTCACGAGCGTGTAGTCGAAGTCGAAGAGATAGAGTTCGTACATGTGTGTCCTTTCCTTTTGTTTGTGAATCGCATTAGGCGTCACCCTCCGCCGCAAGCGGCATAAGCGACCGCTAAAACGCTAAAGCGTCAAGCGTCTGCTTATCCGCCTCGCATTCGCTCGGCACCTCCCCCAGAGGGGGAGGCGTAGGGGACTATTTCAGTATACCATATGTTTTCCTTGTCACGCTCGATATTTTGCCGTAAAATAAAAGTTGCGATTGTATGGATACGGAAATGAAGGGGAATCATGGTATGAAGCATGTGGTGGTCGATCTCGAGATGAATCCGGTGGACCGCGAGCAGCGCGAGATCCGGCAGCGGATGCGCGAGGAAGTCATCGAATTCGGCGCTGTGCGGCTCGGTGACGATTTCCAGAAGGAAGACACGTTCCAATGCTACGTCAAGCCGGAGTACGGCGCGATCAAGAAGCACATCACGCGCCTCACGAGCATCACGCAGGCGATGGTCGATACGGGCGACGTCTTCGTGCCGAGCTTTCAGGCGTTCGTCGACTGGGTCGGCGAAGAGCCGACGATGATTTATTCGTGGAGCATGTCGGACATCAAGCAGCTGAAGACGGAATGCCGCGTGAAGCTTCCCGCCTTTGACCTCGCGTGGCTTGACCGCCGCTGGGTCGATCTCCAGCAGCAGTTCGACGACCGCCTCGGCCTGCACAACAGCCTGGCACTCAAGCACGCGCTCGGCGCGATGGACAAAAATTTCGAGGGCACGCAGCACACGGCGCTCGACGACGCGATCAATACGAGCGCGATCCTCGCGCTCATGCAGGACGACGCGAAGTTCAAGAAGACGATGCAGCCCGTGCTCGACATCCTGCAGCCGAAAGACGTCGCGAGCTCCATCGGCGACCTGTGCCCGGAGCTCTTGAAGCTGTCGGAGGAACTGTGAAAAGGCAAACAAGAACGCCGTTGCAACCCATGCGTGGTTGCAACGGCGTTCTTGTCATAGGGGAAGGAGAGATCCCTGAAAATCAGAAGTAGAAGTCGACCTGGCCGAAGAGAGTGTTCGCGTCTTTGTCCGTCGCGATCGTCTTGCCATCCGCATAGCGGACTGTGCCGACGACGTTCTTGAACGGCGCGTAGTCGAAGCCGATCTCCCAGGCTTTTTCGCCCGTCTGCACGGCATCATACGTGCTGGACGGCGTTGCGTACGTGCCGAGGTAACGGTAGGCGAGCCAAGCGCCCCACGTGCCGGCATTCTCCTGATCCGCGCCCTTGTACGTGTATTCGATGCTGCCGGACTTTGCCTGATCTTCGGCCGACGTGTTCTGCGCGTAGAAGCCGTTCAGGCCGCTCGTGCCGTCGAAATCATAGGAAGCCTTGAACAGCCAGATGTTCGCATCATCTTTGACTTCCGTCTTCGAGCCGTCCGGATAATTGAAGTCGTTGAGGTCGAGGTGATGGTAGTCGAGGCCCGTCATGAACTTGCCGACGCCATAGCCGAGACCAGCATACTGGTAGTTTGCCGTGCTGTCCGTGCCAGCTGCTTCCCAGTCCTCCGAGAGACCCGACCAACGGCCGGCGCCGAGCGTGAACGTAAGCTGGTTGCCGAACGCGACTTCCGCGCCGGAGAACTCCGTATCGAAGATCGTGTCATCATCGATCGGCGCGAACTTGCCGAGCTTCACGGAGAAGTTTTTGTAGTCGCCCTGCGCCCAAGCGCGCTGGAGCTTGAGCTCGTCTTCGTTCTCGTCGCCGCCGTTGTCCGAATCCATGTACGTCTTCGCATCGATACGCGCGTTGACCGTCCAATGATCGTTGACTTCAGCCTGCGGTTCGAGACGGAACAGCAGCGAGTTCTCGTTGTCCTTGTTCTTCACGCCGTTATCATCGTAGGAACGATGGCTGTTGTACGTGTATTCGAGTTTGCCATTCCATTTCACCATGTCGGCATGCTTCTCGAGATTCGAGACGCGGACGCCGAGGTTATTGAGCTCGTCAGCAAATTCGGCTGCGAGCTTGTCGATCATGGCCTTGTCAGTTGCGGAGACGTCCGTCTTTGCCATGGCTTTCGCGACCATCTGCGCCATTTCGTAGCGCGTGATGGACTTGTCGCCCTGGAACGTCGTGTCGCCATAGCCTTCGATGACGCCATCAGCCGCGAGCTGCGTGACTGCATCATAGGCCCAATGGTCGGCCGGGACATCGGAGAACGGGTTCGACGCAGCGAACGTCGTGGAGGCAGCACCGACGACGAGCGCCGTCGTGAGTGCGGATACGAGTGTTTTCTTCAT
>Ga0256404_1001843_pt1 | contig 49185 bp, 41 predicted proteins | sample RumenRJG_01DNA_FD_185990 | JGI IMG/M metagenome (GOLD analysis project Ga0256404, IMG submission 185990) | Bovine rumen microbial communities from Lethbridge, Alberta, Canada - RJG_01 | ecosystem: Host-associated > Mammals > Digestive system > Stomach > Rumen | place: Canada: Alberta | collected...
CGGGCGGCGTTTCCGTACTCGTCGGGCTGGCGACGGTACCTGCCCTGCTGCTGGGTGCGACGCCTGCCGCTGCGTGCGGGGACGTCCCTGCCCGTGTAGCGCCTGTCCTCGTCGTAGCCGCGGCCGAAGCCTCCCTGCGCCGCGCCGGCATAGCCGTTCGCGCGGCCGTAGCCCCCGTCGGGCTGGCCGTAGCCGCCCTGCTGATAGCCCTGGCCATAGCCAGCGCCGTCCGACGCGCTCTGCATGCTCTGGCGATAGTTCACCAGTGGGCTCGGGCGCGAGTTCTTCGGGCGCGGGCTCGACACGGTGGAGTACGTGGTGAGGTCGCCCGCAAAGCCGCCGGACGTGGGAAGCAGGCCCTTCGAGCCCTGGTAGCTCGCGCGGCGGCTCGCGACGTCGCCTGGAAGCTCGTACACGGGCTCGTCGCGCCTGGAGGCCCTCGTTCTTCTCGCCCTGCCGCTCGCGGCCTGGCGCTCCCACTCGCGCAGGTCGCTCGTGAACTGGTTGATGACCTCGCGGCTGTTCATGCCGAGGTAGCGTGCGTAGGAGGACAGCATGCCCTGCGCGTAGCCGCTCTTGGGCATCGCCTCGAAGTCGCCCTCCTCGAAGGCGATGAGCACCTCCTCCTTGAGGCGCAGCACGCTCGAGGCCTGCTTGACCGAAAGGCCGAGCTGGCGCCTCCTGTTGACGAGCATCTCGCTAAAGCGCGGACGTGCCATGCGCTACACCTCCCTGTACTTTGCCTCGGCGGCCCTGAGCTCCTCAAGCCCGTCCTTGTCCAGCAGCACCTCGCGCGGCTTCGAGCCCTCCGGCGGTCCCACGACCCCCTTCGCCTCGAGCATGTCCATGATCCTGCCGGCCCTAGCGTAGCCCACCTTGAGCCGCCGCTGCAGCCCGGAGGTCGAACCCAGCTGAGAGTCCACAACAATCTGAGCGGCCTCCCACACGAGCGGGTCGTCGTCCTCCGCGACGTCCGAGCCTCCGCCCGCGCTCGGCTGGCCCGGCACCACCTGCGAGAGGATCTCGTTGTGATAGTCTGGCTCCGCCTGTTCGCGTATGAAGCTCACCACGGACTCGATCTCGTCGTCGGAGGTGTAGCAGCCCAGCACCCTTCGCGGCGCGAGCCCGCGGTCCTTGAACAGCATGTCGCCGTTGCCAAGCAGGCGCTCCGCGCCCGTCTCATCCAGGATGACGCGCGAGTCGATGCCGGAGGACACCTTCAGTGCGACGCGGCTGTCGATGTTCGACTTGATGAGGCCCGTCACGACGTTTGCGGACGGTCGCTGCGTCGCGATGACCAGGTGGATGCCCGCGGCGCGCGCAAGCTGCGCGATGCGCACGATGGAAGCCTCGACGTCCTTTCCGGCCGTCATCATGAGGTCGGAAAGCTCGTCGATCACCACGACGATGTACGGCATGGGCTCCGGCGGGTTGTCCATCTCTGACAGCTTGCCCGTCGTGCACATCTGGTTGTACACCTTGATGTTCCTGGCGCCGGCGCGCTCGAACACCTTCAGGCGGCGCTCCATCTCGCTCACGGCCCACTGCAGCGCGCTCGCCGCCTGGCGGGGGTCCGTCACGACGGGCACGTACAGGTGGGGCAGCCCGTTGTAGCAGCTGAACTCCACGCGCTTTGGGTCGATCATGATGAGCCTCACCTGCTTGGGGGTGGAGCGCATCAACAGCGACATCACCATGGAGTTGATCATGACGGACTTGCCCGAGCCCGTGGTGCCTGCCACCAGCATGTGCGGCATCTTCGCGATGTCCGCCACGACGGGCTTTCCGGCGGAGTCGCGGCCGATGGCCACCTCAAGCGGGCCGCCCGTTGCGTACGGCAGCACATCACCCAGGTGCACGTTTGCGCGGCGGCTGTTCGGGATCTCGATGCCCACGTACGAGGTGCCGCGAATCGGCGCGAAGATGCGCACCTTCTCGGCCGCGAGCGTGAGGGCGATGTCGTCCTCCAGGTTCTTGATCTTGCTGACGCGCTCGCCCTCGCCCATCTCGATGCGGAACGTCGTGACGAGCGGGCCGCTCACGTAGTCCACGACGCGGCTCGAGAGCCCAAACTCGTGCAGCGTCCCCTGCAGGCGCTCCTTCGTCTCGTCCAGCTCCTCCTTGCTCGAGGCGGAGTTCGCGCTGTTGGGGTTGGAGCTGAGCATGGAGAACGGCGGCAGCTCGTAGTCCTCGACGCCGTCGCCGGGGCGCTTCACGCCCTTTGGTGCCGCGGCCACGGCGACCTTGGGCGAGAAGGACTCGCCCTCCGGCACGATGGGCATGGCCGTCTGCACGGATGCCGCCTTTGCCGCGGCGGCCTTCCTCGACCGGGACGCCCGGCTCTTCTCGCCCTGCGCCTTGCGCGCGCTGTCAGAGGAGCCCTGGCGGCCTATGCCCGTGCCCTTCGCGTCGCGCAGGAAGTCCGGCACGGCCGGCTGCGCAGCGGCCTTCGCGCCCGGCACCACCGGCAGCGGCGCCGTCACGACAGGCGTCGCCGCGGCGTCCGCGGCCACGTCGCCTGCCGGTACGGCCTCGTCCTCGTCGATGGGCGGGTGCTTCTTGCGCTTTCGCTCCAAAATCTTGGTCTTCGCGCTGGCAAGCACGGTCGTCTTCTGTTCCGGCTCGTCGTCCGCGGCCTTCGCGCCATCCTCCGCGCCGGTCTGGTTTCGCCTGAACACCGTCGTGCGGCGTTCCGCGATGGGCGCCATGCCCGCGTCGGCCTCTCCGGCAAACGCGTCCTGCGCCATGTCGAGCGTCTCGTCATAGGCGTCGTACGCACTGGCCTGGCCCGCCATGCGCTGCTGGCGCGCCGCCTCGTGACGTGCCTCGAACGCCTGGTAGCGCTCGCGCAGCCTCTGCACGGCCCCAGAGAGCGAGAACCCGCACACGATCGCGCCGGCCGCTATCACGCCCACGAGCACGACGTTGCCCACCGTCATGCCCACGGACTTCAGCAGGCACCACGCGATGGCGCCGCCCACGTAGCCTCCGCGCGTCGCCGCGACCTGCGCCACGAGCACGGCGTCGGGGTTTGCCTCGGCCCCGGGCACGTTGATGCTCAGGATGCCCAGGATCGCCGCGACCACGAGCGCGAGGCCCACGGCCACGCGCGTTCCGGCGGAGCCCTCGCGCTCCACGAAGAACGTGGACGAGAACACGATGAGCGCCACGGGGCACAGGAACGCCCCCATGCCGAAGCACAGGGTCAGAAACTCGCCCAGGGCGTGCGTGACGGGCGCGCTCGTGGGTGTCACGAGCGAGAGGAACATGACGACGGACACGACGATGAGCGCCACGCCGAGGATGTCGTTCGCCGCCGTGCCGCGCGCCGGCGCCAGGGACTCGCGCTGGGCCCTGGCGCGCCCAGCCGAGCCCGAGCCCTTCGACCTTCTCTTCTGTTGTGCGTTTGAGCTGCGTTTAGAGGGCATCTAAACCTCCATCACGACCGGGATGACCATGGGTCGCGTGTGGGTCTTGCTCCAGAGGAAGTTGGAGAGGCTGTTGCGGGCGTTCTTCCTGAGCATGTCGACGCTCGTGCCGTCCTTGCCAGCCGTCACGGAGACGTGCTCGCGCACGACGTCCTGCGCCTCGGAGATGAGCTGCTCGTCGCTGCTGAATGACACGCCCCTGCACGCGATCTCGACGTCGCCCACCTTCTTGCTGCGCGGCGCGAACGTGACGACGCACGTCACGATGCCGTCGCTCGCGAGCTTCTGACGGTCGCGGAACACGATGGGGTCCGCGTCCGTGATGGAGAGGCCGTCCACGTACACGACGCCGGACTCCACCGGGTCGCCCCACGAGACCTTGCCGTTGCGCATCTCGAGCGTATCGCCGTTGTCCGCGATGAAGATGTGGTCCGGCTTGATGCCCATCTTCAGGCCCAGCTTTGCGTGGGCGCGCAGGTGGACGGCCTCGCCGTGGACCGGCATGAAGTTGCGCGGCTTCGTCATCGCGAGCATGAGCTTGAGCTCCTCCTGGCTCGCGTGCCCGGACACGTGCACCAGGGTGTTGGACCTGTCGTACACGGTGCAGCCGATCTTGGAGAGCGAGTTGATGATGGACTGGACGCTCTTCTCGTTTCCGGGGACGGGCGTCGCGCTGATGATGACGGTGTCGTCGGACGTGATGGTGAACGACTTGTGCTCGCCTGCGGCCATGCGGCCAAGCGCGCTCAGGGGCTCGCCCTGGCTGCCGGTGCACAGCACGACGATCTTGTCGTCCGGGATGTCCTTCACGTCGTACGCGTCGATTATGTCCTCCTGCGAGATCTTGAGGTAGCCCAGCTCGCGCGCGATCTTCGTGTTGTTGACCATGGAGCGGCCGGTCACGACCACCTTGCGGCCAACGGCCGTAGCGGCGTCGCACACCTGCTGCAGCCTGTGGATGTGGCTGGAGAACGACGCCACGAACACCCTGCCCGTCGCGTTCTTGATGATGTGGCGCAGCTGCGGACCCACCGCGGCCTCGGACTGGGTGAAGCCCGGCCTCGTCGCGTTGGTGGAATCTGACATCAGAAGGTCGATGCCCAGCGTTCCGTACCTGCAGATCGCCTGGTAGTTGGGCGTGACGCCGTCGATGGGCGTCTGGTCCAGCTTGAAGTCGCCCGTGTGGAGCACGGACCCCGCCGGCGTCCTCATGTACACGCCGAGCGCCGCCGGGATGGAGTGCGTCATGCTGAAGAAGTCGATGCTGAAGACGCCCAGGTTGATGTGGGTTCCGTTCTTGACCTCGCGGAACTTGGGCGAGTTCAGCTTGAACTCCTGCAGCTTCGCCTCGATCATGCCCAGCGTGAGCTTGGACGAGTAGATGGGCACCTTGCGCCCCAGGTCCATCAGCAGGTACGGCAGCGCGCCCGTGTGGTCCTCGTGGCCGTGCGTAATGATGATGCCGCGGAGCTTCTCCTCGTTCTCGAGCACGTAGGAGTAGTCGGGCAGCACCAGGTCGATGCCGGGCTGCTCGTCGTCGGGGAACATCAGGCCCGCGTCCACGAGCACCATGTCGTTGCCGTACTCGAACGCGGTCATGTTCTTACCAATGCCGTCGAGACCTCCCAGCGGGATGATCCTCAGCGGCGTCTGCTTTTTCGCCATTGTCAGGTTTTTCCTTTCGACAGGTTTGTATCTCAAATATCTTTTCGGCAGCATCGTGCTGTCGGACATTTCGCAAACAACTATTGTAGTGTGCCCGCCCATATCTTTAGTGATGCAGGTGTGGATTCGAAAACACAAGCGCCCTCCGTCCACAACGTGACTATTCATAAGGGTGCAATTCAGTCTTTCCATATGAGAAGAGCGGGGAGTCCCGGTTGGGACTCCCCGCTCGCTTCATGCGTAGTGCCTCTCGTCGGGCCTAGCCCTCGTGGTGGCGCCTGGGCTGGCGCTGCTCGCCGCTTCCGCCCTTGTCGCCCACGTGGCGGCGGCGACGGTGCTCGCCCTCGCGCTTCTCGCCCTTGTGGTCGGAGCCCTTGCGCTCCGCGCCCGCGGGAGCCTCCGGCTTGTCGAGGCGGTCGAGGCTGATCTTGCCCTTCTCGTCCACCTCGATGACCTTGACCCTGACCTCGTCGCCCACGTTTAGCACGTCCTCGACCTTGTCGACGCGGCCCTTCGCGACGCGGCTGATGTGCAGCAGGCCGTCCTTGCCGGGCAGCAGCTCCACGAACGCGCCAAACGGCTGGATGTTCACGACGCGGCCGGTGTACTCCTCGCCCACCTCGGGAACCTTCACGATGGCCTTGATGCGCTCCGCGGCCTCCTCGCCGGCGCCGTTCGTGCCCGCGATGAAGACGGAGCCGTCCTCCTGGATGTCGATCGTTGCGCCCGTGTCGTCCTGGATGCCACGGATGACCTTGCCGCCGGAGCCGATGACGTCGCGGATCTTGTCCGTCGGGATGCTGAGGCTGATGATCTGCGGCGCGGTCTCCTTGGTGTGCTCGCGCGGCGCGGGGATCTGCTCGAGCATCGCGTCGAGGATGAACATGCGGCCCTCGTGCGCCTGCTGAAGCGCCTGCTTCAGGATCTCAGGCGTGAGGCCGGTGGCCTTGTTGTCCATCTGCATGGCCGTGATGCCCTTGGTGGTGCCGGTGACCTTGAAGTCCATGTCGCCGAGGAAGTCCTCGAGGCCCTGGATGTCGGTCAGGACGACGGTCTTGCCCTCCTCCTGGATGAGGCCCATGGCCACGCCGGAGACCGGACGCTTGATGGGCACGCCCGCGTCCATGAGGGCGAGGGTGGAGCCGCAGGTCGACGCCATCGAGCTGGAGCCGTTGGACTCCATGACCTCGGAAACGACGCGGATGGTGTAGGGGAACTCCTCCTCGGAGGGGATGACGGGGAGAAGCGCACGCTCGGCCAGGTTGCCGTGGCCGATCTCGCGGCGCTTGGGCGAACCCATGCGGCCGGTCTCGCCGGTGCAGAACGGCGGGAAGTTGTAGTGGTGGATGTAGCGCTTGCCGTCAACCGGCTCGATGGTGTCAAGGCGCTGCCACTCGTTGAGCATGCCGAGGGTCGCGACGGAGAGCACCTGTGTCTGGCCGCGCTGGAACAGGCCGGAGCCGTGCACCAGCGGCAGGTAGTTCGGCTTCACCATGAGCGGACGGACCTCGGTCGCGGTGCGGCCGTCGACACGCTCGCCGGTCTCTACGACCATCTTGCGCATGGCGTGCTTCTCGAGGCTCTTCAGCTCGACGGGAATCGCGCGGTCCCACTCGAGCTGCTCGTCCTCGGTGAACTCGGCCCTGATCGACTCCTTGAGGGCCTCGACCTTGTCCATGCGCGAGAGCTTGTCCGCGTCCTTCAGGGCGGCGGACATCTCGTCGAAGTGGGCGAACACACGCTCGTGCACCTCGGGGATGGGCTCGTCCAGCTCGTACTCGCGCTTCGGGAACGGTCCGTTGACCTCGATGCACTTCTGGAAGAACTTCTTCTCCTCCTCGCAGAACGCCGCGATGGCCTCCTGGCCAAACGCCATGGCCGCGAGCATGTCCTCCTCGGAGATCTCCTTGGCGCCCGCCTCGAGCATGGAGATGAACGTGGCAGATCCGCCGAGCTCGAGGTCGAGATCGGAGTTGTCGCGCTCCTCGTACGTCGGGTTCACGAGGAACTCGCCGGTCTCGACGTCGCGGCCGATGCGCACGCCGGCAAGCGGGCCCTCGAACGGCACGCCGCCCACGGTGAGGGCCGCGGAGGCGCCCATGATGCAGATGGTGTCGACGGAGTTCACCTGGTCCGCTACGAGCGGCATCGCGACGATCTGGACCTCGTTCCTAAAGCCGTCGGGGAAGGACGGGCGGATGGGACGGTCGATCATGCGGGCCGTGAGGGTGGCCTTTTCGCTCGGACGCGCCTCGCGCTTGAGGTAGCCGCCGGGGATGCGGCCGACGGCGTACATCTTCTCGATGTAGTCGACGGTCAGGGGGAAGAAGTCGTAGTTCTTGCGCTCCTTCGAGACGACGACCGTCACGTTGACGGTGGAGTCGCCGCAGGACACCAGGCACTCGCCCGTCGCCTGCTTTGCGAGCTCGCCCGTCTCAAGCTTGTAGTGCTTTCCGTAGAGGTCGAACTCGTGTGTAACCTTTGCCATTACTTTTCCTCTTATCTCCGCCTGCCCCTTTGCAGGCGGGCCGACAAACAAAGAGAGCGCCATGCCGGCGCCCTCCTCTCAACACCTTGTTACTGGATGTTGTCGCGAATGCCGAGGCTCTTGATGAGGCGACGGTACTCCTCGATGTCCTGCTTCTTGATGTAGGACAGGAGGCGACGACGCTGACCAACGAGCATCAGCAGGCCACGACGGGTGTGGTGGTCGTGCTTGTGGAACTTGACGTGCTCGGTCAGGCCCTTGATGCGCTCGGTCAGAAGCGCGACCTGCACCTGCGCGGAACCGGAGTCGTGCTCGTCCTTGCCGTACTGCTTGATGAGCTCGGCCTTGCGCTCCTTGCTGACTGCCATGGTAAAACCCCTTTCACATAGATACGCCCCGAACTGGGTTGGCCGTCTGGCATTGGGCGGGCCACCAAGTAGGGGGTACGGACTGACTGATAATATCACGTAAGGCGCTGTCGCAGCCGCGGCACCAGCGTTTTTCTCGCCCCGGGCGCAATCACCGCATTTGGAACACAAATGCGATGCGACTCGGACGGCCACGACGTCCGCGGAAGGCTGGGCGGAAAGGCGCGACCCTACAGGCTCAGCATGAACTCGAACGCGCGCAGGCGTGCGTCCAGGTGCGTGGCCGCCCACACGTGCGCGAGCGAGACGAGCTCCGTCGTGACGTCTACGCCAAGCTCCATGCGCAGGATGTCGTCGAACGTAGACTTGACGAGCGCCTGCAGGCGGTCGCGGCCGGAAGGCCCCATGGGCACGGCGCCGGCGACGTCCTTCGCGCAGCTCGCGCACAGCATGCCCCCGGCGCTGGGCGAGAAGAACGCGACGTCCTCGTCGCCACAGAGCGTGCAACGCCGAAGCTCTGGCCTCCAGCCGCCGTGCGCCGTGACCTTGAACGTGTACGCCGCGACGACGAGGTCGAGGCGCTCCTGGTCCGGCGCCTGCTCGCACGCCGTGAGCGCACGCGAGCATATCGCGAACAGATACGGGTCGGGCATGTCCTCGAAGCACGTGAGGCGCGCCACCTCGCACACGCACGACGCCGCGCTCACGCGCGCCATGTCGCCACGAAGCCCCGCATGCGGGTTCGACGTCGCGGCCTCCGTGATGATGCCGAGGCTGCGACCGCTTGCGATGAGGAAGTCCGTCTCGCTGAAGAGCTCCACGCGCGCGGCCAGGCGCCCACCCGGCTTCAGGCCGCCCTTCGCGATCACGTCTGCGCGCTGACCGTCCTGCGTAAGGAGCGTAAGGATCAGGTCCTGCTCCTTCAGGCGGGTCCGCCTGTCTATCACGATCGCCCTGGTTCGGACGCTCCTCCTTCCCGCCACGAAACGCTACTCCTCGTAGTCGTAGCCCAGGCGGCGGATCTCGTTCCGGTCGCGGCGCCACTGCGGCTGCACCCGCACCTGCAGGTCCAGGAACACCTTCGTGTCGAACAGCCGCTCCACGTCGTGGCGCGCCTGGGTGCCGATGCGCTTGATCATCTGGCCACCCTTGCCGATCACGATGCCCTTCTGCCCCTCGCGCTCCACGATGATGGTCGCGCGGATCGAGGCGAGCCCGTCCTTGCGCCAGTCGATGTCGTCGCAGATGACGCCAACGGAGTGCGGCACCTCCTGCCGCAGGTTGTTCAGCACCTTCTCGCGCACGAACTCCGCCACGAGCTCCTCGTCCGTCGCGTCGCAGTCCATGTCCTCCGGGAACCACCGCGGTCCCTCTGGCAGGTGCTCGCCCACCAGGCTCACGAACGAGTCGACGTTGAAGCCCTCCTTTGCGGAGATGACCATGGCGTCGTCGAACTTCGCGAGCGCGGACGCCGCGTCGAGCTGCGCCCTCACCTGGTCGGGCTTCGCGAGGTCTGCCTTCGTGATCACGAGCAGCTTGAAAGGCGCCCTCGAGGCCGCCACGTGCTTCGCGACCCACTCGTCTCCCCTGCCGACGGGCTTCGTCGCGTCGACGAGAAACGCCACCACGTCCACGTCGCCCAGCTCGCCGAGCGCGACCTTGTTCAGCTCCTTGCCCAGGGCGTCCTTCGGCTTGTGCAGGCCCGGCGTGTCAACGATCACCAACTGCGAGCTCGGCGTGTTCACGACGGCGCGCATGCGCCTACGCGTCGTCTGCGCAACGGGACTCGTGATGGCGAGCTTGCCGCCCACCGCCGCGTTCAAAAGCGTCGACTTGCCGACGGACGGCCGTCCCACCAGCGCGACGAACCCGCTCCTGAACGGTACCTCGTTCTTCTCGCCCTTTGCGTCCTTCTCCATAGAGCGCCCCCCTTGGGTGATCGTGTGTCTTCATCCTTGGCCGCCGAGCGGCCCCTGGCGTGCCATCCTCCAGGCACCGATTACGTTCTTATGCCGAGCCTAGCCGGCGAGCAGCCTTATGAGGGCGCTTGCGTACACGATGACGCCCACGACGGCCGCAGTGAGGCTCAGCACCCACGAAGCCGCGGCCGCTATGTCCTTCGCCTGGCCGGCAAGCGGGTGGAACTCCGGCGACACCAGGTCGACCACCGTCTCGATCGCGGTGTTCAGAAGCTCCGCCGCGATGACCATGCCACAGCACACGAGCACGACGGCCCAGCTCACGGCATCTATCCGCAGGATGAGCCCCATCGCGACGGCAAACGCGCCGCCCGCGAGCATGACCTTGATGTTGCGCTCCTGGCGAAGCGCGGTGCGAAAGCCCTGCAGCGCGAAGAGGAAGCTCCGCCTGAACGAGGGATGTCTCGGCGAGCGGCCGGGAATCATCGCTACTCACCGCCCCGGTGGCGCGTGAGGGTCACGTGGTCGATGGCGCGGTCCGTCCGGATGTGTGCCAGAAGCTCGTCCTCACGTGCCTCCATGGCCTCGGCCTCGTCGTCCTCAAGGTGGTCGTAGCCCAGAAGGTGCAGCATGCCGTGCACCAGAAGCAGCCTGAACTCGTCCGCCGGCGTCGTGCCGAAGCCCTTCGCCTGGCGCTCGATGTAGGCGGGCGCGAGCACGATGTCGCCAAGCTCGCACGGTTCGCCGGGCGCAAGGTCCTCGTCGTCCGGGCGCTCGCACTCCAGCGACAGCACGTCCGTCGCGCGGTCCTGGTCGCGCCACTCGGCGTTCAGCTCGCGCATGCGCTCGTCGCCCACGACGGAGACGGACACCATGCACGGCCGCTCCACGCCCTCGCTCGCGAGCACGAAGTCGCAGTCCTCGCGGATCTCGTCCTCGCCCACCGGGCACGCGACGCCCTCCTCGAGCATGATGTCGTAGCTATTCCCCATGTCGGCCGGTCTCCCTTCCCGCGGCGTGCGCGCCCTGCGCCCTGTCGTACGCGTCCACGATCCTCGCCACGAGCGAGTGCCGCACGATGTCGTTTCTGCCAAGGTCCACGAAGCTCACGTCGTCCACGCACCCAAGCACGGCGCGGGCGGACTCCAGCCCGTTCCTGCCGGGCAGGTCGCGCTGGGTGAGGTCGCCGGTCACGACGAACTTCGACCCAAAGCCGAGCCTCGTGAGGAACATCTTCATCTGGTCCGGCGTCGTGTTCTGGGCCTCGTCCAGGATCACGAACGCGTCGTTCATGGTGCGCCCGCGCATGAACGCGAGCGGCGCGATCTCGATGATGCCCTGCTCGATGAGGGCGTTGCCCTTCTCCATGTCCGTCATGTCAAACAGCGCGTCGTATAGCGGCCGCACGTACGGGTCAAGCTTCTCCTGCAGCGTGCCGGGCAGGTAGCCAAGCGACTCCCCCGCCTCGACCACGGGCCGCGCGAGCACGATGCGTCCCACGTCGCGGCGCTTCAGCGCGCTCACGGCCATGGCCATGGCCAGGTACGTCTTCCCGGTGCCCGCCGGCCCTATGCCAAACGTGATGGTGTTGTCGCGGATGGAGTCTATGTAGCGCTTCTGGCCGGCGGTCTTCGGGCGGATGGCGCGGCCGCGGTACGTGAGCAGGATGTCATCAGAGAGGCCCGCCGCCTCGCTCGCCCCATGGCTCACCTGGCCTATCAGCAGGTCGACGTCCTCGGTCGTCGGGACGTCGCCCTTCTCCACGCACCTAATGAGGCGAGAAAAGACTGACACCACCTGGTCCACCACGTCCGTGGGCCCAATCACGCTCACCTGGTTGCCGCGCACGGTGACCATGGCGTTGAACGCCCCCTCTATCCTGCGAAGGAGCGAGTCCGCCGGCCCCATGAGCAGCGTTGGGTCGACGGAGTCCGGTATGGTGAGCCTGACGTGGGTGGGTTCCATGTTCCTCCTGACGGACGGTGTGTTGCCTTCATGATAGACGCTTTCGCGCCGGCGCCCAACCTACGCGCGGGCGCACACGAGCGTTCCGTCGTCCATCACGGAGCTCACGCGCACGCGCACGAGCGAGTCCAGCTCGATCTTGGGGTCCACGAGCGCGTCGAAGAGGCCTCCCGTGACGCCGCGGCCCGGGTACTGCACCACGACGAGCTCCTCGCGACCCACGTGCGCAAGCGCCTGCTCGTGGCGCATCCGTTGCGCAAGCTCGCGCATGCGGCGGCTGCGCGTCGCCATGACATGGGGGTCCACCTGGCCCTCCGCGCGCGCCGCCGGCGTGCCCGGCCGCTTGGAATAGCGAAACACGTGCATCTTCGCAAACGCCATGTCGCGGCAGAACGCGAGCGACTGCTCGAAGTCCTCGTCCTTCTCGCCCGGGAATCCCACGATGAGGTCCGTGCCGAGCGCAATGCCGGGGACCGCCTGCCGAGCGCGCCGCACGACGTCCGTAAAGTATGCCGTGTCGTACACGCGCCCCATGCGGCGCAGCGTCGCGTCGCAGCCGGACTGCAGGCACACGTGCAAGAACGGCGCCACGCGCTCCGGGTTTGCGCCCATGACGCGAAGCAGCCCGTCCGTCACGTCCGGCGGCTCGATGGAAGAGAGCCTCAGGCGCTCGATCGAGGTCTCCCTAAGGAGAAGCTCGATGAGTCCCGGCAGGCCCACCCTCGTGCCGTCCGGCGCCACGGCGTCGAAGCGCCCGAGGTTGATGCCCGTGAGCACCACCTCGTGCGCGCCGCGAGACTGCGCGTCGCGCACGCGTGCCACGACGTCCGCCACGCCCATGGAGCGCGAGGCGCCGCGCGCCTTCCACACGATGCAGTACGTGCAGCGGTTGTCGCAGCCGTCCTGGATCTTGATGCCCGGGCGCATGCGACCAGTCGGCGTGGGCGTGACGCTCACGACCGAGCCGGAATCGTCCACGGCGCCGTCCACGATGCCCAGGTGCTCCAGCACGCGCGCCGCGACGCGCGCCTTGTTGGGCTCCACCACCACGTTGTCCGCGATGGCGGCAAGCTCGTCCGTAAAAAGGCTCGCGACGCAGCCGGTCGCGACGACGGTGGGGCATCCCGGAAGGCCCGCCGCGTGACGGACGGTCTTCCTGGTCTTCGCCTCCGCCTCGCCCGTGACGGCGCACGTGTTCACGACGATGGCCTGGGCCTCGCCTTCCGGCACGAGCTCGCAGCCGTGGCGCTCGAGCTCGCTTGCGATCACGTCGGTCTCGACGCGGTTGACGCGGCAGCCCAGGTTCACGAACGCGACCCGCGGTCGCGGGGCGGCCGTCACTTCGACCTTCCGTTGCGACGCCCGCGGCCCTTGAACTTCGGCTTCTTGCGGGTGCCCGCGGAGGCGGCGCCGCCCTGCGCGGCCTTTGACTCCGGCTCGCTTGCCGCGTCCTTCTCGCCCCGCGCGTCCACGATCTTGCGGATCTCCTCGAGCTGCTCGGTGGTGAGGTCCTTCGGCGGCACCACCTGGATGACCGCGATCAGGCTGCCGCGCGCCGTGGTGCCCATGCGCGGCATGCCCATGCGCTCCACGCGCACCTGCTGGCCGTAGGAGCAGCCCGCGGGCACCTCGACCACGACCTCGTCGTCCGGAAGGATGCCGCGCATGCGCACCGTCGTGCCGACGATGGCCTGGAGCGAGTCCACCGTCACGCGGCAGAACAGGTCGTCGCCCTGGCGCTGGAACGTCTCGCTCTCCGCGACCTCCACGCGCACGACGAGGTCGCCGGACGCGTCGCCGCGAACGCCGGCCTCGCCCTTGCCCTTCACGGTAAGCGACTGACCAGAGTGCACGCCGGCGGGGATCTTCACGTCCACGGTCTCACGCGAGGGGGTGCGGCCCTGGCCCTCGCAGGTCTCGCACGGCTTGTCGACGACCTTGCCCGAACCGTGGCACGCAGGGCACGTGGTCTGGGTCTGCATCTGGCCAAAGATCGTGCGCTGCACCTCGACCACGCGGCCGGTGCCGTGGCACCTGTCGCACGTCTTCACGTGGCCGCCCTCCGCGACGCCGGTGCCGCCGCAGTCGTCGCACGGGGCAAGCCGGTCGTACGCGATGGTCTTCGTGCAGCCGGCCGCGGCCTCCTCCAGCGTGACCCTGAGCGTGATGCCCATGTCGCGTCCGCGCGTGCGTGCGGCGCGAGAAGAGCCGCCACCCTGCCCGCCGCCAAAGAACGAGTCGAAGATGTCGTTGATGCCGAACCCGCCGCCGAAGATGTCCGACATGTCCACGTAGTCCGAGCCAAAGCCGCCCGGCCCCTCCGCGGTGCCGTAGCGGTCGTAGTTCGCGCGCTTGCGCTCGTCCGAAAGGACGGAGTACGCCTCGTTGACCTCCTTGAACTTCTCCTCCGCGTCGGGCTCCTTGTTGACGTCGGGGTGGAGCACGCGCGCCTTCTTCAGAAAGGCTCGCTTGATCGTCTTCGCGTCGGCGTCGCGCTCGACGCCCAGAATCTCGTAATAGTCTTTAGAGGCCACTCTTACCTATCTCCCACATGTCGAACGTCGGGCCGAGGCCCGCAGAAACCTTTGCGTACGTGCCGGCCGCCCGCGCTAGACGCCTGCGCCGCCGGGCGCGATGGCGCCGCCGGAGTAGCGCGCGTACGGGCTGCACTGGAACATGAGCACCATGAGCAGCGCAAGCAGGAGGCCGGAAAGCACGCCGTTTCCCACGTGCGTCGCGGCCTTCTTCCACCACGTGCCGCCATGGCCCACGCCACCGCCGCGGCTGATCTGCATGCCCGCGATGACCGCCATGATCGCCAGGAACGGCAGCATGGACACGATCGTGCCCGACACGGCCCCCAGCACCAAGAATGGAAGCATGAATCCCACGGTCTGGAACCCACGCGCCTGCAGCGGGCTCACGCGCTCCGCCGCCACGCCCACGCGGCACACGAAGTCTCCGGAGGAGGAGCCGTTCGTGCCGGCGTTGCCCATGCCCTTCACGCGCACCTCGTCGCCGTCGTGCGAGTTGGCTGGGATGTCCACCACGACCTCGCTCGCGGACAGCACGCGTCCGGACCCACCGCACGCCTCGCACGGGTCCGCGACCACCTTGCCGGCGCCCTCGCACTCCGGGCACTCCATCTCCATCACGCCGAAGCCAAAGAGCCCCGTCAGGTCCAGGCTGATGTGACCGCTTCCGCCGCACGTAGGGCACGTCTCGGCGTGCTCGCTTACGACCGAGCCGCTGCCGTGGCACACGTCGCACGCCACGTAGCGCTGATACGTGACGCCGCGCCTGGTGCCCTTGCGGGCGGTCTCCTGGTCTAGCTCCACGTCGATGGTGACGTCTGCGCCGGCGCGCGGGTTGTACGCGCGGGAGCGCCTCGTGCTCGTGCGGCGGTAGGCGGCCCCGCCAAACGGGAAGCCCCAGCCAAACGGGTCGGCGCCGGCAAACGGGTCCGACGGCGCTCCGTAGCCCTGGGTGCCCCCGCCGTATGCGGGCGCGCCAAACGGCGAGCCGGAGCGCATGGCGTCGTAGCGACTGCGCTTCTGCTCGTCCGAGAGCACCGCGTACGCCTCGGACACCTCCTTGAAGCGCTCCTCCGCGTCCGGCGCCTTGTTCACGTCCGGGTGGAGCTTGCGCGCCTTCTGCTGGAAGGCCTTGCGGATCTCGTCCGTGGACGCGTCCTTGCTCACGCCCAGGATCGCGTAGTAGTCCTTCTCGTTCATTGATGCCATGCGGGGCTCCGAATCCATGCCGCCTGCCTGCGTGCCCACGCGCCAATGGCGCATGCGGTCAAAATTCTATCCAATGCGGCCGCGGCTTATTCATGCGGCGCCGGCGCGCAGGAAATCCCCACCTCACGCACCGTGCCGGGAGCGAGGCCCCACATGATGCCATAGAGCTCGTTTCCCAGAAGCCAGCCGCGCCGCGTCGGCGCAAGCCCGCCGTCCGCACGCGCCTGCGCAAGCCCCTCTCGGCGCGCCTCGTCCACGGCAGAATCCACCGCCTGCGCGCCGAGCACGTCGCGCGCATGGGCGAGAAGGTCTTCTCCCACGCCCTCGGAAAGGCGCATCCCCAGCATCAGGTCCTCGGCCGCAGCCTGCGGCTCCGTCAGGAACTCGAGGTCGTACGAGAGCTCGCCCATGCCCGCGGCCTCCGCGAACGCGCGCCGACCGCTCGTGACCGTGAGGCGCACGCGCCACGCATCCGCCGGCGCCTTGGGCAGGTGCGGCGCCGCGGTGCGCAGGAGCTCGTAGTCGGGCGCGCCCAGCATGCCAGACGCCCCCGTGCCGATGCCCAGGTACGGCACGCCCGTCCAGTACGCCTGGTTGTGGACGCACGCCTTGCCGGGCCGCGCGTAGCTCGCCACCTCGTAACGCGCAAGGCCTGCCGCCCCAAGGACACGCTCCGCCGCCTCCATGCGCGCGGCCTGCACGTCCTCCGCGTTGAACGCCGGGTCCTCGTCCGCGTAGCGCCGGCCAAGCGCCGTGCCGTCCTCTATCTGCAGCGGATACGCGCTCACGTGGTCAACTCCACAGGAAAGCACGTCCGCGAGGCTCTTCTCCCACGAGCCTTCCGTCTGGAGCGGCGTCGCGCACATGAGGTCGCACGACACGTCAAGCCCCACCGCCACCGCGCGCGCAAGCGCATCGAGCGCCTGCGCGGGCCCGTGCACGCGGCCAAGCGCCTCAAGCTCCGCGGCGTTCGTGCTCTGCACGCCCACGGAGGCGCGCGTCGCGCCCGCGTCAGCAAGCGCGTCCAACACGTCCGGCGCAAGCGAGTCCGGGTTTGCCTCCACGGAAAGCTCGCGCGGGCAGTGCGGCGCCATGGCCGACACAAGAGGGCGAAGGGCATCCGTGCCCAGGTACGTGGGCGTGCCGCCACCCAGATATCCCGTGCGGCAGCCCTCGAGGAGCCCCAGGGACTCCGCCTGGCGAACCATGCGCGCCGCGGACGCCGCGTACGCTCCCATGAGCGGATCGCCCGCACGCGTGGCCCACGACGAGAAGTCGCAGTACGCGCACTTGCTGCGGCAGAACGGCACGTGCACGTACAGCGCGCCCGCGCCCACGGCTACCGCCCCGCCGCGGACAGCCGCTCGCGCAGCACCTGCACCAGCGCCAGGTAGTCCTCAAGCGTCACGCACGCCATCGCGCGGTTTCGCCACTCCGCCGCGTACGGCATGCCCTTGAAGTACCATCCCGCGAGGCTCCGCGCCCGGGCCAGGTGCGCGCCCGTCGCAGCAAGCAGCCGCACGTGGCACTCGAACGCGGCAAGGCGCTCCGCGGGGCCAACATGTACGGGCTCGCGCCCCTCGTCCAGGGCACGCGCCGCCGAGAAGATCCACGGGTTTCCGTAGGAGCCGCGCGCCACCATGACGGCGGCGACGCCGGTCGCGGCCCGCATGTCCGAGGCCGCATGCGCGTCGAGCACGTCGCCGGAGCCGATGACGGGCACGTCCACCGCCTCGACCACGTGGCGTACGGCGTCCCAGTCCGCCTGGCCGCGGTACAGCTGGCTTGCCGTGCGCCCATGCACGGCTATCGCGGACGCGCCCGCCTGCTCCATCTCGCGCGCGAAGTCCGGCGCCTGCTCGGGGCCCGGCTTACGGCTGCGGCGGATCTTGCACGTCACGGGGACGTCCGCCTCCTCCACGCACGCGCGCACGATTTCCACCGCGAGCGCCGGATCGTCCAGAAGCGCCGACCCCTCGCCCTTGCGCGTGACCTTCGGCACGGGGCAGGCCATGTTGATGTCGATGAGGGCGAGCCGCCCCTGCAAGCGCTCCTGCACGCGGGACGCCGCCTCTCGGAACTGCTCCGGCTTGCTGCCAAACAGCTGCACCGCAATGTCGGGCTCTGGGTCGTGCGGCAGCACGAGCTCCCACGTCTTCTGGCCGCCGGTCTCGCCACCGTAGTGGATCCCGGCGACGGACACCATCTCCGTGTACGCGAGCCCCGCTCCGGCGCGGCGCGCCATCAGGCGATACGCCGCGTCCGTGACGCCGGCCATCGGCGCCATGAGGTAGCGGGCCGCCTCGAGCCTGGAGCGAAGGTCGCCCTCGCCAGGAAACGGGCAGATCTTCTCGCCCAGCGCCGCCGCGGGGGAAAACTCGTCCAGCACCTCCGCGGGGGTCTGCGGATCCATGGGCTCCGTCATTCGTCGTCCACCTTCAGCACGGCGAGGAACGCCTCCTGCGGCACCTCGACCGAGCCGATGGACTTCATGCGCTTCTTGCCCTCCTTCTGCTTCTCGAGCAGCTTGCGCTTGCGGCTGATGTCGCCGCCGTAGCACTTGGCGAGCACGTCCTTGCGGTGCGCCTTCACGGTGGAGCGGCTGATGATCTTGTTGCCTATGGCGCCCTGGATGGGCACCTCGAACTGCTGGCGCGGGATGATCTCCTTGAGCTTGTCGCACAGCGCGCGGGCCATGTCGTACGCCTTGTCGCGGTGCACGATGAAGCTGAGCGCGTCCACCACCTCGCCGGCAAGCAGGATGTCCAGCTTCACCAGGTCGCTCGCGCGGTACTCGCCCATCTCGTAGTCGAGCGAGGCGTAGCCCTTCGTGCGGCTCTTCAGCTGGTCGAAGAAGTCCAGGATCAGCTCGGCCAGCGGAATGTCGAAGTGCATCTCGACCGACTTCTCGGACAGGTACACCATGTCGCGGGTCTCGCCACGGTGGTCGATCACCAGCTGCATCACGGCGCCCATGAAGTCGGGCGGCACGATGACCTTCGCCTTCAGGTACGGCTCCTCGATCCGCTCGATGCGCGTGACGTCGGGCAGGTCCTGCGGGCTCGTGATCTCTATCATGCTGCCGTCCGTCTTGTACACGTGGTAGTTCACGGACGGGCTCGTCGCGATGAGGTCCAGGCCAAACTCGCGCTCCAGGCGCTCCTTCACGACCTCCATGTGGAGAAGGCCAAGGAATCCCACGCGGAAGCCAAAGCCAAGCGCGACGGACGTCTCGGGCGTCCACGTGAGCGACGGGTCGTTCACCTTCAGCTTCTCGAGCGCGTCGCGCAGGTTCTCGTACTGCTTGTTGTCGATGGGGAACAGTCCCGTGAACACCATGGGCTTCGCCTCGTGGTAGCCGGGGCACGGCTCCGCGCACGGCCTGTCCTCGTACGTGATGGTGTCGCCGGTCTTCACGAGCGCCGGGTCCTTGAGGCCCGTGACGACGTAGCCCACCTCGCCCACGCCGAGCTCGTCGAGGGAGGTCTCCAGAGGTCGCTTGCAGCCGACGCCGTCGCACAGGAACGTGTCGCCCAGGGCCATCATCTTCAGGCGGTCGCCCTTGCGCATGACGCCGTCGAACACGCGGACCGTCGCGACGACGCCGCGGTACTCGTCGAAGTACGAGTCCAGGATGAGGGCCTTCAGCGGCGCGTTCGCGTCGCCCTTGGGGGGAGACACCAGGTAGACGATGGCCTCCAGCAGGTCGTGGATGCCCTCGCCCGTCTTGCCGGACACGCAGACGGCATCGTCCGCCGGGATGGCGAGGTCCTCCTCTATCTCCTCCTTCACCTCGTCCGGGTGGGCGGAGGGCAGGTCGATCTTGTTGATGCACGGCACGATGTCCAGGTTCGCGTTCATGGCGAGGTTCGCGTTCGAGACCGTCTGGGCCTCGACGCCCTGCGTGGCGTCCACCACGAGCACGGCGCCCTCGCATGCGGCAAGCGAGCGCGAGACCTCGTACGTGAAGTCGACGTGCCCCGGCGTGTCTATCAGGTTGAACTGGTAGGTGTTGCCGTCGTCGGCCGCGTACATCACGCGGACGGCGTTGCTCTTGATGGTGATGCCACGCTCCTGCTCGATGTCCATCGAGTCGAGCATCTGAGACGACAGGTCCCTCTCGTCCACCGTGTGGGTGAGCTCGAGGATCCTGTCCGAGATGGTCGACTTGCCGTGGTCGATGTGCGCAACGATCGAGAAGTTGCGGATGAGTGAAAGGTCTGTCTTGTTCATGCGACCCATCATAACCCACGAATGCGTTGGACAGAATGTGAATTTATGCCCGCACCTGCGCACAGGCAAAATGCGCGACGACACGCGGGACGCCTTCTGCTATACTCCGTAAGTCGACCTCGCCGTGTCAGGTGTCGGATACCCCACGTCCTTCACCTCAAAAATAGAGGCCTCAAGGATCAGAACCGAAAGGAACCGCACGTGGCTAACATCAAGTCTCAGAAGAAGCGCATCATCACCGCCGAGAAGGCGCGCATGCGCAACAAGGCAGTCCGCTCCGAGCTGAAGACTGCCGTCAAGGACGTCCGCGCCGCCGTCACCGCCAAGGATGCCGACGCCGCACAGGCTGCTGCCAACAAGGCCAACCGCCTCCTCGACAAGGCAGCCTCCAAGGGCATCATCCACAAGAACCAGGCCTCCAACCGCAAGTCTGGCGTGCAGAAGCTGGTCAACTCCCTGAAGTAGGCCCCTTCGACATTTTGCCTTTTCGACCCCGCCCGGAAGGGCGGGGTCTTTTTTCTTGTCTTTTCGTATACGGGGGTCACCCCACGCAGTCCCTACTCCGCGATGGCCCGCCAGTCCTACCTGACGGGACCGTGACCGTGCCGGTAGGCTACGCCCGTCCGCACACGTAGAGGACGAGCGAGACGAACGTGGTCTCCGGGTCGTCACCACCCTTGAGCGCGCGCTCGCACCGCGCGCAGCGCTCGAGCGAGCCCTCGAGCTCGCCGTCCGCGAAGCGTCGTGCCCACGAGAGGTGGTTCTTCACCTGCCACTGCTTCTTGCCGAGCTCGGAGGCGAGGAGTCCGCCCTCTCCCCTTGCCGAAAGCGACCTCGCGCACACCAGCTCGCGGAGGCGTCCGCACAGAAGCGACGTCAGTGCGATCTGCGACGGGTTCTGCATCAGGTGGTACAGGCCGAGCGCCTTCGCGGCGTCCCGCGCGCACACCGCGTCCAAGAAGTCCCATGGCTTCACCTCGGCCGTCCTCGCGACGTTTCGCTCCACGTCCGCGACGGTGATGCGCCCGCTGTCGCGACAGAGCGCCGCAAGTGACCTCAGCTGCGCGTCTATCATCGTGGTCGACTCGCCCACGCGGCTCACGAGCTCCGCCGCGGCCGCCTCGTCAGTCCGCATGCCGTAGTGCGCGGCCATGCGCACGACCGTCGGCGCCAGCTGCCAGCGCTTCTTCGGGGCGCAGTCGATTATCGAGCGCTCGCCGACCGCCTTCACGGCCTTGTACAGGCGCGTCGACTTCGCGAGCGTCGTCGCCACGAGGCAGAGCGTGCAGCCGGGGTTCGGGTCCTTCAGGTACGAGATGATCGCCTCCGAGACGGGCTTCGGAAGCTTCTCGGCCTTCGTTATGAGCACGAGCCTGAAGCCCGTCCCCATGGGGATGGTGTTGAGCGAGGCCACGACGTCTCCGGGAACAAGGTCCGGCCCCGCCACGTGCTCGTCCAGGTTGAACGCGGCAAGCCCGGGCTCGAGCCTCCCCTTCAGCCTGGTCACGGCCTGCCGGCTCTTGAGCTCGTCCGAGCCCACTATGAGGTATGCGGGCAAGAGCGCCGCCTTCGCCATGCTTGCTCCCTTCGTCAGGACATCCATACTACACCCGCCCGCGCTCACGGGGACCTCTCCGTAAAGACGCGCACGCCCCTCTCGCCCGGCTCCAGCGTCACCGTTCCCACGTCCATCGTGCACAGGAAGCGCGAGCCGGCTCGCTCAAGCACGCGTCGGCACTCCGGCGACGGGTGGCCGTAGCGGTTGTGGGCGCCGGCGCTCGCGACGGAGACCTCCGGGGCAAGCTCGTGCGCCTCGTCCTGTGTGACGGAGACCTTCGAGCCGTGGTGTCCCACCTTCAGGAAGTCGACGTCTCCCACCCGGCCCGCTAAGATCGCGCCTGCGGTCTCGTCCTTCTCGGCATCGCCCGTGAGCAGCCCTGACATGGTCCTGGACCCGTCGTCGTACGTCAGGGCGAGCTCGATGGAGTCCGCGTTCTCGCTTCCGTCCACCGGCTCCTCCGGCCATACCACGCGCAGCCTGAAGTCGCCGACCTCAAGCTCGTCGCCCAGGCCCACCTCTCGCACGTCCTCCTTGCCGTGCCTCTCGAGCTCCTCCCCAAACTCGTCCGGGATGTTGCCGCTAACGCCCCTCGCCACGAGCACGGCGTCGCACGGCACCTCACCCAGCACGTCACCGACGCCCCCGAAGTGGTCGTCGTGCATGTGGGTCACCACGACGGCGTCGATGTGCATCACGTGCAGCCGGGCGAGCTCCGCGGCCGCCGCCTGGTCAGGACCGGCGTCCACAAGCACGGCGGATGCCCCCTGCTGCACGAGGATTGCGTCCCCCTGGCCCACGTCCAGCACGCAGACGCGCGCGGGCGAGAAGAACCGCCACCTCAGCAGCAGGCAGAGCGACACTGCGGCAAGAGACCCCGTCACAGCGAGCACGGGACCCCGCCTTACCGTTGGCCACCACACGAGGATCGCGGCCGTCACGCCAATCGTGACCATGCCGGCAACCGCCATGTCGCAGCTCACGGCGACGCACGCGTACGGCAACCTGCTCATCCAGCCTAGCAACCAAGACACCGCCGTCCCCGCAACGTCGCACGGCACGAGCGGCACGGCTGCAAGCGGCGTCCCTCCAAGGCACGCGACCGCCATGCCGGCGCCCACCATGACCGCAAACGGCAGCGCAAGAACGAGGTTTGCGAGCGGCGCCACGAGCGAGAGCTGCGAGAACATGGAGCACGTTATCGCCGCCGTCGCGAACTGCGCCACGAGGCACGCAGACAGCGTGTCGCGCACGAAGTCAACGCCGGCGTCCACGGCGTGCCTGACGGGGCGCGGCACTCGTGCGGGAAGTCGCGGGCGGGCCACTACCTGGCGCAGCGCGTAGCCGAAGTAGGGCGAGAGCAGGCAGAGCCACACGACCGAGGCGACGGACAGCACGAAGCCCACCTGACCCGTGACGGCGGGGTCGACCATGACCATCCCCAGCGCCACGGCGCACACGGCCGAGAGCGAGTGCCCACGCCGTCCCGCGACCCTCGAGCCAAAGGCGACCAGGCACATAAGCCACGAGCGCACCGCGGAGACCGGCGCGCCGCAGAACAGCACGAAGAGTCCCGTCGTCACAAGCAGCACGAGCGTTCGCGCCAGGGGGCCAAGCCTGGTCTTCCCCAGCAGCCGCTCCACGAGCGCACCCACGATCGCGATGTGCCCGCCGGACACCGCGACGAGGTGCGCGACGCCGCACGCGGCGAACGCCTTGTCAATTCCCGCCCTCACCATGGCGTCCTTCGAGCCGCACACGCTGCCTGCCAGTATCGCGCGCGCGGCGGAGTGGTCCGGCTCCATAGCCAGAAGCGCCACCCGCCTCCTCTCGTTCACCCAGGCGCGAGGGCCGGCCGCCGGCGTCACCTCCAGCGCGTGCACGACGGAGATCGTCCCGCACACGCCCTGCCGCTCCGACATGAGCCTCCACTCCCCGGTCCCCCTGCCGAATCTTCCCACCGCGCGGATTCGCGTCCCCATGTCGTATCGCTTCTCGCTGCGCACCCACACGTCGCCCAGACGCGTGCCACCGCGCCACACGTGGGCGCGAGCGCGGTATCCCCTCGTGCCGAGTGACGCGTCCGCACACACCTCCAGCTCGCACGACGAGACGGCGCTCCGCTCCAACGCACGGGCGGTTCCTTCTGCCACCCCCACCTGCGCGGAGGCGAGGCAGGCGCAGATGCCGCACGTCCCCGCCGCGAGTATGACGCGTAAGAGCGTCTCCGTCGCGCGCGAGGCGCTCCCCATGCGGCGTGCCGCCAGCGCCATTGCGGCCACGCATGCCGCAACAACCGCCCATGGGCGCCCCATGCGCAGTTGAAGCGCAAGCACGACCTGCGACGCGGCACCGCACGCGCACAGCAGGTAAAGCGAGAAGGGCACGCACGGCCTGTTCGGAACCCACTCGTGGTCAGACACGTATCATCGCCCGCATCCGCTCGAACTTCTTCTCGCCGATGCCCGATACGCGCATGATGTCCTCCGGGCTCGCAAACGGCCCGTTCCTCGTCCGGTCCTCCACGATTGCCGCAGCCGTCGCCTCGCCAACGCCTGGTAGGCGCTGCAGCTCCGTCGCGTCGGCGGTGTTGATGTCCACAGTGCCGGAGCCCGCGGAGTCCCCCGCCGCTCCAACGGCACCTCCCGCCGCCCCCGTGGCTGCGTCCTCCGCACCGCCGGCATCTTGCGCCACGTCCTCGGGCGTCTCCTCGCCCTGCCTCGGAACGTGCACCTTCTGTCCGTCTGAAAGCGATGCCGCCAGGTTGATCCTCGTGGTGTCCGCGTCCTCCGCAAGGCCGCCTGCGGCGCTTACCGCGTCGTTCACCCTCGGGCTCGACGTGTATATCCTGTACACGCCCGGGTTCTCCACCGCTCCGTCTACGTGCACGATCACGGCCGCGACCTTCGCCTCCCCCGCCTTTGCCGCCGGGACAGAGCTTCCCTCGTCTTGTCCCAGCTCCTCGCTCTTGCTCGCTTCCCGTCCTCCCTTCGCCTTCTGCTGCGTGACCGCACCGCCAGCCTCCTCACGCGTCACCTCAAAGCCGCCACCCCTTCCGGGCAGCAGCAGGGCGCCCACCACCGCCAGGCACACCGCCGCCACTACCGCAGCAATGACGGGTCCCCTCCGCCCCCTCAGGCCGTATCGTTCCGAAAGTCCTCCCGCAGGTCCCCTCGCCCTTTGCGCCATAGCAAACCACCCCCAGTCCCATCATGGGACCGGGGGTGGCACATGCGTCCGTTGTCTCAAATCGGCATTGCGGATGTCTTCCGCCCGTCTGCGCGCGTCGCCCAAAGGCAGGTGCGAGAAGAGCCGCTTGCCAATCGCGTAGCTACTCCGTGGCAGCGTCCTTCTCGCCCGTCGCGTCCTTATCGCCGCGGCGTTCGAACTGTGCCGGCGCAAGCTCGCGGTGGCGGGCCCTCAGCTGACGGGGCGGCTTGTACGAGGGGCACTGGTCGAAGTCGACGTACTCCACGCTCTGCACCAGCTCCTCGATCATGGCGTCGTGGTCGAAGGAGTCCCACGCCTCGTGCACCATGTCCGGCTTCGCGTGCGTCTCCGGGCGGCGCGGCATAAACAGCGTGCAGCAGTCCGCCGCGTCCTGCGCGGATATGTCGTACGTGCCGATCTCCTCCGCGCGGCGCATGATCTCCTGCTTGTCGGAGCCAATGAGCGGCCGCAGCACGGGCATGCTCACCATCTCGTTCACGACGGAGATGTTCTCGAGCGTCTGCGAGGCCACCTGGCCCAGCGATTCGCCCGTCACCAGCGCCTTCGCGCCCTCCATCCGCGCGATGCGCTCCGCAACGGCAAACATCACCCTGCGGTACGTGATGATGCGCAGGCTCTGCGGCACGCACAGCGAAATCTCGCGCTGCTTCTGCCCAAACGGCACCACGTACAGGCGGCCGACCATGCCGGAGGGCGCCATCGCGTTGATGATGTCCTGGCACAGGTACTCGCTCGTGTCCGCCGTCATCGGGCGGCCCGAGAAGTGCACGGGCACGCACACGGCGCCGCGGCGACCGACCATCCACGTCGCGACGGGAGAGTCGAAGCCGCTGGAGAGCAGCGTCACGACCTTGCCGGCCGTCCCAACGGGAAGGCCGCCCACGCCGACGCCAGTGTCCGTGTACACGTACACGCTCGCGTTCACCACCATCACGATGACCGTGACGTCAGGATGGTGCATCTCGACCTTCTTGTTGGGGAACTTCTCGCACAGGACGCTACCCACAAGGCGGTTTATGTCCAGCGTGTGCAGCTCGTAGTTGGTTGAGGACCTCCTGGCGTGCACCTTGAACGAGTCGAACTCCCCCGCCTCGCCCAGCGCCCTCACCGCGGCCGCGCAGTACTCCTCCGGGTCCTGGCGGCACACGTACGCCACGGACACGCGCGCGACGCCAGGCACACGCGATATCGCGTGCGCCATGTCGTCGGTTGCCATGCCGTCGGCGGCCGTCACCAGGATGTGGCCGGATATTCTCTTGATGTCCGCCACGTCGAACGACCTCAGGGCCCTGTGCAGGTTCGTCACCAGCTGGTTCTCGAACGTGGAGCGGTTCTTGCCCTTCAGGCCGATCTCGTGGTAGTGGACGAGGCAAACCCTGTCAGCCATGGCTTACAGGTTGTGGTCGACGAGCGCGTTCGAACCCTTGATTTCCTCGTCGAACTCGTCCTTGTCGTAGCTCAGCGTGCCGTCCTCGATCTCGTTCATCGCGACGGACACCGTGTCCTCGCCGCTCACCACGGTCGTGATGTCGTCGAAGTCCTGAATCGCGGTCACGCGCAGGTGCTGACCGCGGATCATGTTGTTGATGTCGCAGGCGCGCTTGCTCGCAAGGGCGCACAGCAGGAAGGGGTTGTGCTCGGTCTTGGCGAGAAGATCGTCGATCTCTGGCTTGGTAACTGCCATTTAGGAGTTGCCTCCATCCATCTCGTAGCTTTCAAGAACGTTCGCGAGGTCCCTCACGGCGGTCGCGAGGTCGTCGTTCACCACGCGTGCGTCGTAGTCCTTCGCAAGGTCCATCTCGTGGCGGGCGTTCGCAAGGCGAAGCTCGATCGAGGACTCGTCCTCGGTGCCGCGCCCCCTGAGCCTCTGCTCGAGCACCTCAAGCGACGGCGGCTCTATGAACACCAGCACGGCGTCCGGGTAGATGCGCCTCACGTTGAACGCACCCTGTACGTCGATCTCGAGGATGACGGACTTGCCGGCGGCCATGAGGCCGTCCACCTCGCTGCGCAGGGTACCGTACTTGTGCCCATGCACGTCGGCCCACTCCAGGAAATCGCCTCTCTCGATGCGACGGTCAAACTCCTCCTCCGAGAGGAAGTGATACGAGACGTCCGGAATGTCGTGGGGCCGAGGCGGACGCGTCGTCGCAGAAACCGTCAGGCCCAGGTCCGGACGCTCTTCTCGCACTGCGGAGACGAGCGTTCCCTTTCCTGCGCCTGACGGTCCGGAGATGACGAATAAACGAGGCTTCCCCATCGCTTACTTGTTGAGCACCTCGAGGAGCTGCTCTCGCTGGCGGGCGCCCAGACCCTTGACGCGGCGCGTGGCCGAGATGCCAAGCTCGTCCATGATCTTGGAGGCCTTGGCCTTGCCATAGCCGGGAAGGGACTCGATGAGGGCGGACACCTTCATGCGGCTCGCGATGGGATCCTCGGAGTCGAGAACGTCCTCCAGGGAGATCTCGCCCTTCTTGATCTTGTCGCGAAGCTCAGCGCGCTCGTGGCGAGCCTGTGCGGCCTTCTCAAGTGCGGCCTTGCGCTGCTCGTCCGTAAGCTGAGGTAGTGCCATGGTTCCTCCAAACAGTAGGTTTCACATCTATGCATGCCCGTTCGCAAATGGGCAGGCCATCAATCGCAAGCACATAGTTTGCCAATTGGGGACCCATTTTACAAGGGTATTGTTCCCAAATAGGTTCGCACGGGGTCCTAAAACCATAATTGGACCCTATATCTCCACGTAAAGGCGGTAATTACGCCTCGCAGAGCTCGCGAACCACGGCCTCGTACGCCTCCACGGGGTCGTCCGCCTGGGTGATCGGCCTTCCGATCACGAGCATCGACGCACCCGCCCCGATGGCGCTCGCCGGCGTGGCTATGCGCTTCTGGTCGCCCACGGCCGCGCCCTTCGGCCTCACGCCCGGCGTCACGATGAGCGCCTTCGGGCCCAAGAGCTCGCGCATCTGCGCGGCCTCCTGCGGCGAGCACACTATGCCGTCGGCGCCCGCGCCCACGGACATGCCGGCCAGGCGCTCCACCTCGCGCTCCACGGGCACGTCGATGCCGATCTCGGCAAGCGCGTCCTGGTCCATGCTCGTCAGCACCGATATGGCAACCAGGCGCGTCCTGTCGCCGCCGCGCTCGCCGGCCGCGTCCTCCACGCCGGCACGCGCCTGCCTCACCATCTCGGACGATCCCATGCCGTGGATGGAGAGCAGGTCCGCCCCCGTGAGCGACGCGGACCGTGCCGCGCCCCTCACCTGGAACGGGATGTCGTGCAGCTTCAGGTCGAGAAACACCTTGAAGCCGCGGTCGCGCATCTCCCTCACGATGGAGGGTCCCTCCGCATAGAACAGCGTCATGCCCACCTTGACCCAGCGGGCCTTGCCCTGAAGGCGCGTCGCCAGGTCGATGGCGGTGTCGCGGTCGCAGTCGAGCGCGATGATGACGGACTCGCGCGCCTCTTCGTCGGTTAGCATTCGAAGGCTCCAATCAGCTCGTTGATGTCACTCACTCCCTGGGACTCCGCCCAGGCCTCCAGCTCGCGCTCCACGCGCGGCGCGGCCGTCGGGTCCACGAGGTTCGCCGTTCCCACGGAGACCGCCGTCGCGCCCGCAAGGATGAACTCCGCCGCGTCCTCGCCGCTCGTGACGCCGCCGATTCCGCAGAGCGGGATGCTCACGGCCCTGTGCGCCTCCCACACCATGCGCACGGCGATGGCGTGTATGGCCGGGCCGGAGACACCCGCGGTCGGGCGCGAGAGCCTGCTCTTGCGCGTGCGCACGTCGATGGCCATGCCGGGAATCGTGTTGATGAGCGAGAGCGCGTCCGCGCCCTCCGACTCGAGGGCGCGCGCTATCTCGCCCACGTCGTGCGGCGCCATCTTCACCACGATGGGCCGCTTCGTGACTGGCCTCACCGCCGCCATGACCTCCGCCGCGGCCTCGGGCGTCGCACCCATGGCGGCGCCGCCCTTGCTCACGTTCGGGCACGATATGTTGATCTCGAAGCCGGACGCGAACGGCGCCAGATCCTCGAAGAGCTCCAGCGCACGCACGTACTCCTCGATGGAGTGACCGGCCACCTGGCAGATGACGCGGCAGCCTCGCTCCTCCAGCCCCGCGAGGTACTCGCCGTAGCTCGCTATGAACGCGCGGACCCCGGGGTTCTGGAGCCCCACGGAGTTCATGATGCCGGAGGGAAGCTCGCACATCCTCGGCGCGGGGTTTCCGTCCCACGCCTCAGCAGCGCAGCCCTTCGTCGTGATGGCGCCGAGCTCGCCCACGCTATAGAACCCCTCGAACTGCCAGCCGTTGCCAAACGTGCCGCTTGCGGTGTTCACGGGGTTCTTCATCCTTATGCCGCCCAGGTCGACGGCCATGGAGACCTTGCTCACCACGCCACCTCCTCCGCGTCGAACACGGGACCGTCCATGCAGCACGACTTGTAGCCGCCTGCGCGCATGGCGACGTTGCACGTGCTGCACGCGCCGAAGCCGCAAGTCATCATCCGCTCGAGCGAAGCCTGGCACGCCACGTGCGCACCCTCGGCCAGCCGGGCCACCCCCGCCATCATGACGGACGGGCCGCACGTCACCACGAGGTCGTAGTCACGCTGGGCGAGAAGGTCTTCCATCGTCTGGGTCGTGAAGCCCCTGCGGCCGTACGAGCCGTCGTCGGTCGTGACCACGACGTCGCTTGCGCCGAGGTCACGCGCGTCCTTCTCGCCCCAGAGGCGGTCCTTCGTCTGTGCGCCGAGGATGACGTCCACGTCGCGCCCGGCCGCGACGAGCGAGCGCGCCGCCGCTATGACGGGAGGCGCGCCGACGCCGCCGGCCACGGCAAGCGCCCGGCCGCCCGGCGCTATGCGCCAGCCGTTGCCGCACGGGCCCACGACGGTCGAGCCAGAGCCCGCGCCCATCTTAGACAGGCGCCGCGTGCCCTCTCCGACCACGGCGTACACGAGCTCTATCGTCCCCGCGGCCGCGTCCGCGCCCGCGAACGACAGCGGAATTCTCACGATGTGCGACGCGTCGCCCGGCACCGCGATGTTCATGAACTGGCCGGGCTCGAGCCTCTCCGCGAGCTTTGGCGACTCCATCACCATGCGGAAGACGTCCCTGCCCACGGCCTCGTTCGAGCGCACGCGGAAGTCGTACAGGTGCACCTTGGCACTTGGCTGCACGGCGGCCTCCTTTCAAGAGAATGGTGGCGCGAGGTCCAGCGCCCCGCGCCACCATGATAGTGCGTTACTGGGCCACCACGCCATTGGCAAGCGTGCGCTTGCCGTCGACGAAGACGTCCGAGGCGACGCCCATGAGCGTCTCGCCCAGGAAGGCGGAGTTCTTGGACTTGCTCTCGAAGTAGTCCTCGGTCACGGTGATCTCCTTCTCGGGGTCAATCAGCGTGAGGTCGGCCTTGGAGCCCTTCTCGATCTTCACGTCGGCGAGCCTGAGCACGCGACGCGGGTTGACGGCCATGACCTCGACGAGCCTGCTCCAGCTGATCTCGCCGGTGCGGACCATGTTCGTGAGCATGAGGGGAAGCGAAGTCTCGAGCCCGATGGTGCCGAAGAACGCAATCTCCCACTCGCAGTCCTTCTCGTGCTGGGCGTGGGGCGCGTGGTCCGTCACGAGGCAGTCGATCGAGCCGTCGACGATGCCCTTGCGCAGCGCAAGCATGTCGCTCTTCAGGCGCAGCGGCGGGTTCATCTTCAGGTTCGTGTTGTAGGTGCTGTCGATGTCATCCTCGTTCAGGAACAGGTGGTGCGGGGTGACCTCGCACGTGACGGGCAGCCCCTCGGCCTTTGCTGCCCTCACCAGGTTCAGGCCCTTCTCGGTGGAGATGTGCGCGATGTGCAGCGGGCAGCCGGTGAGTCGGCAGAGCTCGATGTCGCGGTAGATCTCGAGCTCCTCGCCCAGGGCCGGCCAGCCAAACATGCCGAGGCGCGTGGACGCCTTGCCCTCGTTGATGACGCCGTGGGTCGTGAGGGACTCGTCCTCGCAGTGCGCGATCGCGACGCGATCGAACTGCGACACGTAGCCCATGCAGGTGCGCATCATGCCGGCGCCCTGCACACCGTGGCCGTCGTCGCTGAAGGCGCAGGCGCCCTCGAGCACCATGTCGCCGATCTCCGCGAGGGCCTCGCCCTTCTCGCCGCGGGTGAGCGCGCCGATCGGGCGGATGTGGCAGAGCCCGGCCGCGCGACCACGGTCGATCTGGTAGCGGACGCCGGTGCCCGTGTCGGTCACGGGGTCGGTGTTCGGCATGGTCGCTACGTCCGTGAAGCCGCCGTGCGTCGCGGCGCGAGAGCCGGTCTCGATGGTCTCCTTGTACTCGAAGCCGGGGTCGCGGAAGTGCACGTGCATGTCGACGAGGCCGGGAACCAGGTACTTGCCCGCGGCATCGATGACCTCGGCGCCCTCAGGGGACTCCAGGTCATGGCCCACCTCGACGATCTCCTTTCCGTCGAGAAGGACGTCGACTACCTCGTCGAGTCCGATCTGCGGGTCGACGGCGTGTGCGCCCTTAAGCAGAAATGCCATTGTTCTCTCCTCCCAGAAGCAGGTACATCTCGGCCATGCGGGTGAGGACACCGGCGTTGACCTGGTCAAGAATCCTGGAGCGCGCGCAGTCCGCGACGTCCGCGTTGATCTCCATGCCGCGGTTCATGGGACCGGGGTGGCAGATGATCGCGTTGTCCTTCATGCGGCTGACGCGCTTCATGTCGAGGCCGTAGAGGCGGTTGTACTCGCGGCGGGACGGAATCGTCGCGCCCTCCATGCGCTCCAGTTGGACGCGGAGCATGTACACGACGTCGACGGAGTCGATGACCTCGTCGAGGCTCCACGTCTGCGGGCAGCCGAACCAGTCGGGATCGTCAACCTGGAACGTCGGGGGTCCCACGAGCGTGACCTCCGCGCCCATGGTCCTCAGCGCGGGCGCGAGCGAGCCGCACACGCGGCTGTGCGCGAGGTCGCCCACAATGGCGACCTTCAGGCCGTCGAGGTGGCCGAAGTGCTTGCGGATGGTGTACAGGTCGAGCATGGCCTGCGTCGGGTGCTGGTGCTTGCCGTCGCCCGCGTTGATGACCACGGCGTCGGTGTTCTCGGTGATCTTCTGCGGGGTGCCGGCGAGCCTCGCGCGGCAGATGAACATGTCGACGTTCATGGCGTCGATGGTCTGGATGGTGTCCGCCAGGCTCTCGCCCTTCACGACGGAGGACGTGCTGCCACCCATGGAAAGCGAGTCCGCGGACAGGCGCTTCTCGGCCAGCTCGAACGAGCTCTTCGTGCGCGTGGACGGCTCGAGGAACAGGTTGACGATCGTGCGGCCGCGCAGCGCCGGCACCTTCTTGATCACGCGGCCATTGTTGACGGACTCGAACGCTGCCGCCGTGTCAAGGATCTGCGTGATGTCATCGGCGGTCAGGCTGTACGTGTCGATGAGGTTCTTGACGGATAGCATCTAGTTCGCACCTCCAGCTTTCTTTTCGACGTTGATGTCCCAGATCTCGACGGAGTTGCGATCGTCGAGCGGCTCTATGCACACGCGCACGTCCTCCTCGTGCGAGGACGGTACGTTCTTGCCAACGTAGTCGGCGCGAATGGGCAGCTCGCGGTGGCCGCGGTCCACCATGACCGCCAGCTGGACCGTCTTGGGGCGGCCGTAGTCCGTGAGCGCGTTCAGCGCCGCACGCACGGTGCGGCCCGTGTACAGAACGTCGTCCACCAGGACGATGTTCGCGCCGTCGATGTTGAAGGGGATGTTGGTGCCGTGCAGCACGGGGGCGACGTTGCGCATGAAATCGTCGCGATAGAAGCTGATGTCGAGGGAGCCCACCTTCGGCCTGTTGCCCTCTATGGCCTCGATCGCGTCCGCGAGCTTCGTCGCAAGCGTTTCTCCGCGACGGATGATGCCGACGAGCGCGATGTCGTCCGAGCCCTCGTTGTGCTCGACGATCTCGTGGGCGATGCGGGTGATGGCCCTCTCCATCGCCTGGTCATCCATGATGACCGCCTTTGGCCTGTTCTCAGCCATGGCACTCCTTCCAAAAAAGACGCCAATGTCCCGTTGGTACACGGTACACAGGCGTCAGGAAGGCGTTCATGGCCCCGCAGGGCATATGTTCCTTGCCGGCGTCTCGCACCGTGCTTAAAGGGTTGCATTCAATATACGCGGAATTTCTTCCAACGCAACGACGAATTTCCCCACACACGAAACGCGCGGCTCTGGGTACGGAAAACCGGAATACGAAAAGATCCGAAGTCTTGGAAGGCGTGCCTAGAAGCGCGACCTCACCACGCGACGCACGCAGTTGGCAAGCCCGCGCTGCCGCAGGTAGAACGCGGCGACGGTTCCCCTGCGCACGCAGACGCCCGCGCGAGAGCCGGAAAGGCGGCCCCTCACGTCGCGAAGCACCGCGCCCGTAGCGCCGCGCGCGGCGCGCAGCCGCTCTTCTCCAAAGTAGCCTGCAAGAAGTCCGAGGTAGTCGCTCCAGAACTGCGTCTGCTCCGCCTCGGGAAGCGCGCTTGCGTCCAGAAGCACGAGGTCGACGTCCCAGTCGAGCATGCGATTTGCGCAGACGTCCTGCCAGCCGCTCGACTTCCAGTCCGCAAGTATCGCCGCGACGGCGTCGCGATGTCTGGAGAGCTTGCGCGAGAGGCTCGCCCCACTCGCGGACGCGGCGTGCATCATGGACGCGTCCGTCATGCGATACGCGTACAGCTGCCGCGAGCAGAGCAGGATCCTCCGCGCGCGCGGGTACACGTAGAACAGGAAGTACTGGTCGTCGCCAAGCGTGAGCGCCTCATCGTAGCGCGCGCCCACGCGTTCGCAGAACTCGCGTGAGAGGGCACACCTCCACGAGAAGGGCCTGACCTTCTCGGTGAAGAGTACCTCGGGATGGAAGCCCTCGATGAGCGCATCGCGTGGGTGGAGCTGGTTTGCGATGGCCGCCGGCGTGCGGTCCGCCGGCTCGCACGTGAAGCCGAAGCACATGACATCACAGCCAGTGCGCGCAAAGGAGTCCGTCACGACCTCGCATGCGTCCGGCGCGAGCGTGTCGTCCGCGTCCACGCAAAGCAGCACGTCCCCCGTGGCGCGGTCCATGCCAGCGTTGCGCGCGGCCCCAGCGCCGGCGTTTCTCTGGTGGATGACGCACAGGCGGGCGTCACGCGCCGCGCACTCGTCCAGGATGCGCGACGAGCCGTCCGTGGAGCCGTCGTCCACGCAGATGACCTCGACGTCGCGCATGGTCTGCCCCAGCACGGACGCGAGGCACGCCCTGAGGTAGCGCTCCGCGTTGTAGACGGGGATCACGATGGACATGCGCGGCATGGCTATCCCCTCCTGCCGCCGAGCGCCTGCGCAAGGCCCGCCGGCCCCGCAAGGTGGAGCGCGAAGCGGGCCTTTGCCGCGGCGCCAGGCCCGTGGTAGCGGCGCCTGACGTCGAGGTAGTGCTCAGGGTCGCGCAGGAGCGCCCTTAGGTTCGTGGCCTTCCACGCATCCCAGGCTGGCCAGTCTATCTCTCCCCTGGCCGCATACGCGGAAAACTCGCTCGCCACGCGGTGCACGAACTCCGGTGCGAGGTCATCGCCCAGGCGGTCGAGGTTCCACAGGTACGCGTTCAGCTTCGACACCTGGAAGCCAAGCCGCATCCGTGCTGCGAAGGCGTCGTCCGCGTGCAGGGCAAGCCAGCGCTCTATCTCGTCGTACTCGCCGCAAACCGCGTACGCCTTGCTTTCGGAGTTGATGGAAGACCCCTCGTTGTCCTGACGGTAGTGGACGATGGGCACGTCCAGAAACACCGCCCTGTCCGTGGAGCAGAGCGCCTTGAACATGAACGACGTGTCCTGGAACGCCGCGCCCGGCGTCGCAAGGAAGCGGATTCCCTCGCGCGAGAGCCACTCCGCCCGATACAGGCAGCTCCAGTCCGTCGGCTTCAGAAGGTAGCAGAAGTCGTGCTCGCGCGGGCGCAACGCCTTGCCCAACAGCCGCTGCGGCACCTCGTGCTGCAGCACGTCGCGGCCGTCCGCGGACCACCAGAGCGAGTACGTGCCCTTGGCGAGGTCCGCCCTTGTTTCATGCGCGGCGCAAAGCAGGGCCTCGAGCGCGTCGGGGTACATGACGTCGTCGGACTCCAGGATGCCCACATACTCGCCGCGCGCCTCCGCGAGGCCGCGGTTCAGCGTGTCGCCGTAGCCGGAGTTGGCCTTTTGTATCAACCGGAAGCGGTCGTCCTTCTCGACAAACTCCGCCGCGATCTTCGCGGAGCCGTCAGTCGACCCGTCGTCCAGGCAGACGAACTCGAAGTCGCCCTGCTGCGCACGGAGCGACTCCAGGCACGCCGGAAGGTACCTCTCGACGTTGTAGATGGGCACGAGGACGGATGCGGACGGCATGGCGCCCCCTAGTTCCCGAGGCTCTTGTACGCGGCGCACACCTCGTCGGTGGGACCGACCATGCGCTCCTGCCCCTTCTCGATCCAGCAGACGCGGTCGCACAGGCGCTCGACCTGGTCGATGTTGTGGCTCACGAGAAGGACGGTGACGTCATCTGCGTCGACGAGCTCCTTGATGCGGCGCTCGCACTTCTGCTGGAACAGGAAGTCGCCGACGGAGAGCGTCTCGTCGACGATGAGGATGTCCGGCTCCGTGATCGTGGCGATGGCGAAGGCGATGCGCGCCACCATGCCGGATGAGTAGTTCTTGAGCGGCATGTCCATGAAGTTCTGGAGCTCCGCGAAGTCGACGATGTCCTGGAAGTGCTCGTCGATGAACTCCTTGCGGTATCCCAGCAGGGCGCCGTTGAGGTAGATGTTCTCCTTTGCGGTGAGCTCCATGTCAAAGCCGGCGCCGAGCTCGATGAGCGGGGCTATGGTGCCGCGCACCGTGCACGTGCCCTCGGACGCCTCGAGCACGCCCGCAATGATCTTGAGCATGGTGGACTTGCCGGAGCCGTTGGTGCCGACGAGGCCAAACGCCTCGCCGCGCTTCACCTTGAAGTTGATGTGGTTCAGCGCGCGGAACTCCTTGAACTTGAGCTCGTGGCGCGCAAGCGCGATGAAGTACTCCTTGAGGGAGTTGAACTGCTCCGAGGCGATGTTGAAGATCATGGAGACGTCGTCGACATCGATGACGGTCTCCGCATCCTCGGGCGGGATGCTGGGACGCGTGAGGATTGGCTTTGCCATAGTTTGCACCGATCTTCCGGGGGACTAGATGTAGAGGATGAACTTGTGCTCGTTCTTGTGGAACACGGCATAGCCGATGCCAAGCGCCACCAGGGCGAATCCCAGGCATGCGATGTGCATGCCGACGGAGGGGACCGTGTGGTACAGGATGACGTCGCGGATGTAGGTGATGTAGATGTACATGGGGTTGAACTTCTCGGCGACCTGCATCCAGTGCGGAAGGATCTTGAAGGGGTAGAAGAGCGGCGTGGCGTAGGTCCACGCGGTGAGCACGACGCTCCAGAGGTGGATCACGTCGCGGAAGAACACGGAGAGCGCGGAGAGCAGAAGCGAGAGACCGATGCAGAACACCACGAGCGTGATGAGGGCGAACGGCATGAGGGCGGCCGTCCACGTGAGCGGCACGCGCTCCACGATCATGACGAGCGCGATCGCAATGAGCGAGAAGCCGTAGTTGACGCCGGCAAACAGCACCTTCTGCACGGGAAAGACGTAGCGGTTGATCTTCACCTTCTTCAAAAGCGACGACGCCCAGATGATGGAGCACATGCCTTGGTTCGTCGCGTCGCTCATGAGCTGGAACGCGGTGTTTCCCAGGATGAGGTAGACGGCGTAGTTGCCGAGCGACGGGTCGTTGTAGCGCATGAACGACCCGAACACGGCCGCCATGACGAGCATCATCAGAAGCGGGTTCAGGACGCTCCACACGACGCCGAGGGTGCTCCTGCGATACTTGAGCTTGAAGTCCTTGGAGACGAGCTGCCTCAGGATGAACCAGTCGCGCCTTGACGGTGGGTACCACGCGTCCTTTGCAGAGACCGTTCCGGTATTCTTCTCGGCGTTCAATTTGCCTCCGAAAACGTTGGTTCGCATGACAGGAAAATGCTAACACAGCCGTGTCCCCGCCATACAAAGAGCGGAGAAGCCCTCCGGCGAAAGCCCGCCACGAAGGCCGCGCGGCACGGGTGCGCACCGCGCCTTCCGGGGCGAGAAGGACCACCCCTATACACAACAGAGGCCGGAAGAGCGACTCTTCCGGCCTCGAAGCTTCTGGCTCCCCGGGCAGGGTTCGAACCTGCGACACGCTGATTAACAGTCAGCTGCGCTACCACTGCGCCACCGGGGAAGATGGCTCCCCGGGCAGGGTTCGAACCTGCGACACGCTGATTAACAGTCAGCTGCGCTACCACTGCGCCACCGGGGAATGTCTTAGTGCGGTAGAAACTATAACAGACATCTTGTCGCATGCAAGCAGAGAATCCCGTATTTTTTTGCGACAAAGAGTTTACACAAACGCCGCCAAACGTATTCGGGCGCGCACGGCAGCTCCCCAAGACATCGCAACGCCCCAGGAGCCGAGGCGGCAATTGTAAAAAGCGGACCTCAATATCCGCAGATCAATGCGGTATAACACTGGCAAGCGCACAGGCGCGTCAATCCGCCGGCACGAGGCAGGCGGAACGTCCGAGGAGGTTTGCTATGGGTCGCAGGCCAATCAGGGTCGTACAGTACGGTTGCGGAAAGATGGCGAAGTATACCATTCGCTACCTGCACGAGCACGGCGCGCAGCTAGTGGGCGCCATCGACACGAACCCCGCCGTCATCGGCATGGACGCGGGAGACTTCGCGGGGCTTCCCGTCAAGCTCGGCGTGAAGATCTCCGACGACGCAGACGCCGTGCTGGACGGGTGCGCCCCCGACGTCGCGATCCTGACGCTCTTCAGCCTGGTGGACGACATCGCGCCCATGGCCGTGAAGTGCCTGTCCCGTGGTATCAACGTCGTGACGACCTGCGAGGAGGCCACGTTCCCCTGGACCACCTCCTCCGCCACCACGAACCGCCTGGACGCCATCGCGCAGGAGAATGGCGCCACGATGCTCGGTGCCGGCATGGAGGACGTGTTCTGGGTTCGCATCGTCGGGCTCATCGCCGGTGCCGTGAACCGCATCGACAAGATCGAGGGCTCCGTCTCGTACAACGTGGACGAGTACGGCATGGCGCTCGCAAAGGCCCACGGCGTCGGACTCACGCCGGACGAGTTCGAGAAGACCCTCGCCCATCCCGACGAGATCGTCCCGTCCTACGTATGGAACTCCAACGAGGCCCTCGCCCAGGAGCTTGGGCTCACGGTCTCGCAGATCATCCAGGAGAACGTCCCCTACGTCGCGGAGAAGGACACGTACTCCGACACCATGGGCGGCATCGTCGAGGCCAGCAAGGTGCTTGGCATGAACACCCGCGTCACCACCAAGACCTATCAGGGCATCGACATCGTCACGTCCCAGATCGGCAAGGTGTACGGCCCGGACGACGGCGACCTCTGCGACTGGAAGATCTCCGGCGAGCCTGACACGACGTTCCACGTCGACAAGCCCGCGACGGTCGAGCACACCTGCGCCACCATCGTCCAGCGCATCCCGACCGTGCTCGCCGCGCCGTCTGGCTACCACACCGTGGACGAGCTCGAGCCCCTGCGCTACCAGACCGAGCCCATGATGGTGGAGGACATCGCATTCTAGCGGCGACGTCACCGGTGCACGCGTACCTGCCATCGGCAAGCGTCAAGGGCAATACGCCGAGAAGGACCGCTCCCATGGGGGCGGTCCTTCTCGCCTGGTAACGCATGAATCCGGAGCCAGCGCGCTTGCCAGATGTCCTGCGCCTGCGCACTCCCCCGCGCGCAACGTCCGCGGGACGGACGATTTGGCGCTAGTCCTCGATGTAGTCCTTCAGGCGGCCGGAGCGCGACGGGTGGCGAAGCTTTGCCAGCGTCTTGCTCTCGATCTGGCGGATGCGCTCACGCGTGACGCCAAACTCGCGGCCGACCTCCTCGAGCGTGCGGGGATGCCCGTCCTCGAGGCCAAAGCGGAACTTGATGACCTTGCGCTCGCGGTCGGCGAGGCTGTCGAGCACCTGCTCGAGCTGCTCGCGCAGCATGGAGTCGCTCGCGGCCTCGGGCGGCGCGACGGCCGTGGAGTCCTCGATGAAGTCGCCAAGCTGGGAGTCCTCCTCCTCGCCGATCGGCGTCTCGAGCGAGACGGGCTCCTGGCTGATCTTCTGGATTTCGCGCACGCGGTCCGCGGAGATGCCCATCTCCGCACCGATCTCCTCGGGGGTGGGGTCGCGGCCGAGGTCCTGCAGAAGCTGCCTCTGCACGCGGACGAGCTTGTTGATGGTCTCGACCATGTGGACGGGGATGCGGATGGTGCGCGCCTGGTCCGCGATGGCGCGGGTGATGGCCTGGCGGATCCACCACGTGGCATAGGTGGAGAACTTGAAGCCCTTCGTGTAGTCGAACTTCTCGACCGCGCGGATGAGGCCGAGGTTGCCCTCCTGGATGAGGTCGAGGAACAGCATGCCGCGGCCGACGTAGCGCTTCGCGATGGAGACCGTGAGGCGCAGGTTCGCGCTGATGAGCGACTGCTTGGCCTCGAGGCCCACCTGCTCGATGCGCATGAGGCGGCGCTGCTCGGCGCGGGTGAGCTCGATCTCGCCGTTCTCCGCGGCCTCGAGCTTCTTGGAGGCCTCGGTGCCGGCCTCGATCTTCATGGCGAGGTTGACCTCCTCCTGGGCGGTCAGCAGGTCGACCTTGCCGATCTCCTTCAGGTACATGCGCACCGGGTCGCCCGTCAGCATGACGGTCGAGCTGTCCGTGCGGCGCGAGCGCGCCCTGGACGAGCGCTTGCGGGTCTTGCCCTTGGGGGTGGAGGAGCGCAGGATCTCGCTCGCGGCGCGGGCCTCCTTGCGGGCCTCCGCCAGCTCCTCGTCCTCCTCGTCGAGGTCGTCCTCGCCCTCCAGGTCGTCCTCGTCGTCATCGTCGTCGAGGTCGTCGAGGTCGTCGGCGTCGCCCATGGCGGAGCCACCGTCCTCCGCGTTCGCGATGTCGACGCCCTTCGCGCGGATGACGTCGTACATGTCCGAAAGCTCGTCGTCGTCCACGTCCACCTCGGCGATGGCCAGCTGGATGTCGTCCTCCGTGATGCTGTTGTTGGAGCCGGACGCCTGCTTCACGAGCTTCTGGACGATGCCGTCAAGCTCGTCAGACAGCTGCGAGGAGCCCTCGGCGGTAGCCTTGTTGTTAGCCACGTATTTCCTTTCTACGCAGATGCGATAGGGAGTTTACCCAAAAATGCCGCCTAGACAACGGCAGAAACGCTATTTGACAGCTCATTAATACGCTTTTGGAGCTCTGTCGCCCTCCTGAAGAGCTCTATCTGTCCCTCGTCGGGCACCGTGGAGGAGGACAGGCGCAACCTTGCCTTTATCTCGCGCACCTCGCGGCGCTTGCTCCACAGCTCCACGACGTTCAGCAGGAAGTCCGCGCGCCGGTCCGCGGGCATGCGCGACGTCACCTCGAGCCTGCCGCCCGCAAGTATCTGCGGGGCCTCGGCCACGACGCCCGCCGCCGCGCGCACCACGTCCGCGGGCGGCGTGCCCGCAGGGGTCGCGAGCATGGCCCACGCCATGGCCTCGTAGCGCGAGTCCGACCACGTGAACGTGGCGATCCGCTCCCCGTGGCCGCGCATCACGTCCGGGTGCGACGCGATCATGGCGAGAAGCTCACGCTCCGCGGCCGACTGCATCCTCTCGTCGTTGGAGAGCGCCGCGGTCGAGACGCCTTGTCCTTCTCGCCCGGCGCCCCCGCCCGCGGGCGCGTACGGGCCGTCGTAGTCATCGTAGGGACCGTCGTCGTAGCCGGCGCCATAGCCTCCGCCCTCGTAGTACGGGGGGACGTCGTCGTACGGAGGCACGTCGCGCTCCGGCGAGGAGGCCGCCTGGCGGCGCCGGTCCGTGCGGCCTCCCCCGTCGCGCTGGCCTGCCTTGCGGCGCTCAGACGCGGCACGCTCGCGGATGACCTGCTTCACTCGCGCCACGTCGAAGCCGAGCATGTCACCCAGCTGCAGCGCGTAGCCGTCAAGCAGCATGCTGTCGCCCAGCGGCGCGAGCACGCCCGCCATGTCGTTAAGCGCGGCGACGCGCTTGCCGGGGACGGACAGGTCGTAGCCGGCGAGGCGCTTGCCAAACACGAAGTCCATGAGCGGCTGGGCCGCCTCCAGGATGGGCCTGAGCGCGTCCGCTCCGCGGGCGGAGAGGAACTCCATCGGGTCGAGGTTGTCCGGCAGCACCACGCACAGCATCTCGACGCTCGTCTTGTCGATGTACTGCACGGCGCGCTCCGCGGCGCGCTGGCCGGCCTCGTCGCCGTCGAACATGCAGATGATCCGCCGTTTCGCGAAGCGCTCTATCAGCTTCACGTGGTCCATCGTGAGCGCGGTGCCAAGCGTCGCCACCGTGTTCTTGAACCCGGCCTCGTGCATGGCGATGACGTCCGTGTAGCCCTCGCACACGACGCACGTGCCCGTGGCGGCCATGGACTCCTTCGCGCGGTCGAACGCGAACAGGTGCTTGCGCTTCGAGAAGACCGCGGTCTCCTTGGTGTTGAGGTACTTGGGCTTCGCGTCGCCCATGACCCTGCCGCCAAACGCGATCGCGCGGCCCTGCTCGTCGTGGATGGGAAACATCACGCGGTCGAAGAACCTGTCGCGCAGCCGGCCGCCCTGGCCCTGCAGCGCGAGGTCCGACGCCAGGATCTCTTGCATCGAGAAGCCGAGCTTGCGCAGGTGCTCCACGAGCGTCTGGTGCCCGGCCGCATAGCCCAGCCCCCAGCGCCTGCACACGTCCGAGCCAAAGCCGCGGCCGGCCAGGTACGCGCGACCGGCGTCCGGACCCTCGCCGCGGCCGCGCAGCAGCATGGTGCTGTAGAACCGCTCCGCCTCCGTCAGGCACTCTATCAGGCGGTTGCGCCGCGGCCCCTTGCGGGCGGCGCCGCGCTCCTCGGAAAGCTCGATGCCCGCCTTGTCGGCCAGGTAGCGGATGGAGTCGGGAAAGTCCAGGCTCTCGCGCTTCATGACGTAGGCGAACACGTCTCCCCCGGCGCCGCAGCCAAAGCACTTCCACAGTCCCGTGGTGGGGTTCACGTGAAACGAGGGGCTCTTCTCGTGGTGGAACGGACAGCAGCCCCAATAGTCAGCGCCGCGACGCTTCAGCTCCACGGTCTCGCCCACGAGCTGCAGGATGTCCGTCGCCTGCCGCACGCGCTCCTTGTCCTCGTCCGTTATCAAGCGTCCACCCCCACTCCGCAAGAGCCTAGGTTAGTTCGTACCCAGTCGATGTTGCCAAGAACCACACGCTCCAGCTCCTCGGTCGAATCGAAGGGCCTAGAGGCGCGCAGCCACCGCGCGAAGAGGACGCTCACCTCGCTTCCGTACAGGTCGCCGGCAAACCCCACGAGGTTCGCCTCCAGGAAGTTGTCCTCCGGCGCGCTGAACGTGGGTGGCTTGCCCACGTTGACGGCCGCCGGCCACGCGCGCCTGCCGTCGCACACCACGCACGCGTACACGCCCGCCTTCGGCATGCAGTCCATGCGAGAAGTGCGCACGTTCGCCGTCGGGAAGCCAAACGCGGTGCCCTCGCCCCGGCCGTGCTCCACGGTGCCGCGCACGAAGTGAAGGCGCCCGAGGAGCGCCGCGGCATCCTCCACCGCGCCCTCGTACAGAAGGCCGCGGATCCTGGTGGATGAGACCGGGCTTCCGCCACGGGCCACGAGGTCGTGGCCGTGCACGGCGCAGCCGAGGCCGGCGCAGTACACCGCAAGCGCGCTCACGTCTCCCCTGCCGCCGGCGCCCACGCTGAAGTTGGTGCCGACGTGGACGGAGACGGGCCGCACGAGCCCTCCAAGCACCCGCGTGACGAAGTCCTGGTAGCTGGTGGCCGCAAGCCCCTCGTCAAAGCGCAGCACGACGACGGCGTCCGCGCCCAGAGACTCTATGGCGCGCACCCTGTCCGCCGTGGCCAGGAGCCTTGAGGAGGGCTTCTCGCCTGCAAGCAGCACGTCCGGGTCCGGGTCGAACGTCACGACCACGCACGGCAGGTTCTTCTCGTCCGCCTCGCGCCGCGCCGCCGCGATGAGCGCGCGGTGCCCGGCATGCAGGCCGTCGAACGCGCCGATGGAGACGACGGCGTCGCGCCCCGCGGGGCACTTTGCGCCCCGGCGCACGTAGGTGGTGCCGTGCCGCACGTCGTGGCGCACGTATGCGCCGCGCCGCAGAAACAGGCCGTCGCGCACCAGCGACGCAAGCGCGGCGGCGTCCAGCGGCAGCGGACGGCCCAGGACCTGCCCGCTCACCGCGCCACCCCCGTGACGCCGGAGGGGAAGTTCACCTGGCAGCGAAGCCGATTGCCCTCGCGCACCCAAATGCCCACCAGGGCGTTGCCGAACGTGAGGCACGCGCGGCCGCCCTCCACGAGGCCTGCGTCCGTACACGCGATGCGCCTGCCACAGCGCACGTCCGCAAGCTCCTCAACCGTGAGCTCGTGCGCGGGAAGCCCCAGCTTTGCCACGGGGTCGAGCGCGCACTCCGCGAGCGCCTCCGCGCCGCGGCGCTCCAGCTCGTCCAGCGCAACGCAGTCCGCAAGGCCAATGTCACCGGACGCCGTGCGCCGCAGCTCCACCAGGTGCGCGGCGCTCCCGAGCGATGCGCCCAGGTCGCGCGCGATGCTGCGCACGTACGTGCCCTTCGACACGGTGAACGCGCAGTCCCAGCACGGCTGGCCGTCCGGCCCGTCCGCGACCACGTCCAGAAGCACCGCGCTCAGGATGCTCACGCGCCGGCTCTTGAGCTCGACCTCCTGGCCCTTGCGCGCGCGGTCGTACGCCCTGACGCCTCCGACCGATATGGCCGAGAAGGACGGCGGCACCTGGTCCTGCTCGCCCTCGAGCCCGGACACGACGCCTGCCGCGAACTCGCGCGAGAGGACGTCCGCCGGCGGCTCCGCGCTCAGCACGACTTCGCCCTCCGCGTCGTCCGTGGCGGTCTGCGTGCCAAACGCGATGCGCGCGACGTATGACTTCGTGTCCGCCGTCAGGAGGCCCATGAGCCGCGTGCCCTGGCCCACGCCCACGACGAGCACGCCGGACGCGAGCGGGTCAAGCGTGCCGGCATGGCCGACGCGCTTCTCGCCCAGCGCCCTTCGCACGTGGTTCACCACGTCATGGCTGCTCATGCCCACCGGCTTGTCTATGGCCAGCAGGCAGTTTATTCCGCTTTGTCCTCGCTTCAACTACTCACCGCTTCCAGCCTGCGCGGCCTTGCGCGCCGCGCGGTCAGCCTCGATCAGCCTGGGGTCCAGCCGCTCGCCGATGATGGTGCCGTCCGGGTCGACGTACTCGAACAGGGCGCGCAGCGGCGGCAGCACCGCCGCGAGCGCCTGGTCGATGTCGCCGTCGAACGAGAACCCGGCTGCGGCCTTGTGCCCGCCGCCTCCGAGGCGCTTCGCGATCTGCGAGACGTCCTTGTCCGTCTTGGAGCGGATGTTGCCGCGCACCTTGCCGCCGGGGACCTCCTTCAGGAACAGCGCGACCTCCGAGCCGGAGACGCTGCGCACGACGTCCACGAGGCCGTCGCACTCGTCCAGGCTCGCGCCCGTGCGCTCAAGGTCCGCTGACGTGGCGTAGCTGTAGGTGATCTTTCCGCCGGCGAAGCTGGTGATGCGGCCCATCACGAGCGCCTCGAGGTGCAGAAACGACAGACTGAAGTTCTGGTACACGTTAAGCGACAGCTCCGACGGCGACGCGCCGCAGTCCACGAGCAGCGACGCGACGGAGAAGGACTCCGGGTCCGCGTTCTGGTACTGGAAGCGGCCGGTGTCCGTCGCGATGGCGCAGTACAGGCAGCGCGCGACGTCGCTCGTGATTTCGACGCCGAGGTACAGCGCGAACTCCGCCACGAGCACGCCCGCGGCGGCCGCGCTCGGGCGGACGAGGCTCGCGTCGGCGTACGGCTCCTCGCACGGGTGGTGGTCGATGATCGCGGTGCGGGCCGCCCGCCTCATGACGGGCTCCGCGTCGTTAAGCCTGTGGGCGACGGAGAGGTCGACGCTTATGAACAGGTCGGGGTCGCCCTCGTAGTCGCATGCGCGCACGAGGTCGGCGCTGCCCGGGAGGTACGAGTAAATCCTGGGCACGTCGCCCGCGTCCGCGAGGAGCCCGCAGACGCTCTTCTCGGGCCAGCGCATGCCAATGACCCGGGCGAGCCCCAGGGTGGAGCCCAGGGCGTCGCCGTCGGGATTGGTGTGCGCGCAGATCGCGATGGTCGAGCTCTTCTCTATGAGGCGTGCGATCTCTGCGAAGCGCGCCTCCTGCTCGGGGTTCTTACTTAGACCCATGGCTGGGCTACTCGCCTCTCTCCTCGTCGCCCGCGGGCGCCTCGCCTATGGGGTAGCCGTTCTCGTCCTTCTCGACCGAGAGCGTGGGCGGCACGTTCTCGAGCGCGATGGCGATGCGCTCCGCCTCGTCAGCCGTGGTGTCGATCTGGAAGATGAGCTCCGGCGTCACGCGCCAGCCCAGGGCGTGGCCCAAGAGGCTGCGGATGCGGCCCTTCGCCCGCTCGAGGGCGGCCGCCACGGACTCGTAGCGGTCGCGGTCGCAGCTGACGTAGGCCTTCAGCACGGACTTGTCGACCGAGACCTCCACGCCCGTGAGGGTCACGAGCGCGAGGTCGGGGTCGGAAACCTCGAACAGGAGGATGTTGGCGAGCTTTTCGCGCGCGAGGTTGTTCGTGCGTCGGGAATTCTGGTTCTGCTTCATGTCTCTACTCCGTACGTGCTACTTCCTCGATGCGGTAGGACTCGATGACGTCGCCCACGTGGATGTCCTGGAAGTTCTCAAGGCCAATTCCGCACTCGAAGCCGGCCTTGACGGACTTCACGTCGTCCTTGTAGCGGCGCAGCGACGCGAGCTTGCCCTCGTACACGACGATGCCGTCGCGGACGAGCCTGCAGAGGTCGTCGCGGGAGACCTCGCCGTCCTGGACCATGCAGCCCGCGGCGATGCCGACCTTCGGCACCTTGAACGTGTTGCGGACCTCGATGGTCGCGGTCTGGACCTCCTGCTCCGTCGGCTTCAGCATGCCGATGCGGGCGGCGTCGATGTCCTCGATCGCCTTGTAGATGACGCTGTAGGTACGGATCTCGACGCCGTCGCGCTCCGCCGCGGCCTTCGCCTTGGAGTCCGGGCGCACGCCGAAGCCGATGATGATCGCGTTCGAGGCGTCCGCCAGGGTGACGTCGGTCTCCGTGATGGCGCCGACGGCGGAGTGGATCGTGTTGATGCGCACCTCGGACTGGTCCATCTTGTCCAGCGAGTCCTGAAGGGCCTCGATCGAGCCCTGGACATCCGCCTTGATGATGAGGTTCAGCTCCTTCACCTCGGCGTCGGCCATGGTGTCGAACAGGTTCTCGAGCGTGACGTGCTTGACCTTGTTCTGCTCCTCGATGCGGGCCTTGAGGGCGCGCTCGTCGGCGAGGCTGCGCGCCTCGCGCTCGTCCTGGAACACGCGGAACTCGTCGCCGGCCATGGGGACGCTCTGCAGGCCGAGCACCTCGACCGGGGTCGACGGCGTGGCCTCCTTCACGTTGTTGCCGCGCGAGTCGATCATGGCGCGGATCTTGCCGTAGGACATGCCCGCGACGATCGCGTCGCCCACGCGCAGCGTGCCGCGGTTGACGAGCAGCGTAGCGACGGAGCCGCGGCCGCGGTCGAGCTTCGCCTCGAGGACGTTGCCGGACGCGAACGTGTCCGGGTTCGCCTTCAGTTCGAGCACGTCGGCCTCAAGCAGAACGGCCTCGAGCAAGTCGTCGATGCCGAGCTTCTTCTTCGCGGAGATGTCGACGAACATGTTCTGTCCGCCCCACTCCTCCGGGATGATGCCGTACTCGGTCAGCTCCTGGCGCACGCGCGTCGGGTCGGCGCCGGGCTTGTCGATCTTGTTGACGGCAACGATGATGGGAACCTCGGCCGCCTTCGCGTGGTTGATGGACTCGATGGTCTGCGGCATGACGCCGTCGTCGGCCGCGACGATCAGGATGACGATGTCCGTCACCTTCGCGCCACGCGCACGCATGGCGGTGAACGTCTCGTGGCCGGGCGTGTCGATGAACGTGATCGTGCGGCCGTTGATCTGCACCTGCGAGGCGCCGATGGCCTGCGTGATGCCGCCGGCCTCGCCCGCGGCGACGCCGGTGTGGCGAATCGCGTCCAGTAGCGACGTCTTGCCGTGGTCGACGTGGCCCATGACCGTGACGACGGGCGGACGCGGCTTCAGGTCCTTCGGGTCGTCGTAGAACGAGAAGGAGTTCTCCTCCTCCTTCGTCATGATCTTGATCTCGCGGCCGAGGTCGTCGGCGACGAGCTCGATGAGGTCGTCGGACATGGACTCTGTCACCGTGAGCGGCGTGCCGAGCAGGAACAGGCGCTTGATGATGTCGTTCGCGGGAACGCCGAGAAGATCGGCGAGCTCCGCGACGGTGGAGCCCTGCGGGACCTTGACCGTGTCGAGCTGAGACAGGTCCTGGTCGTTCGCGATGGCCTCCTCTATGCGCTTCTCCTCAGCCTTCTCGGCCTGCTGCTTCTTCCTGCGCTCCTTGCGCTTCTTGCGGCGTCCGGTGGACTCGCGCGTCGCCTCCTCGACGGCCTCGCGCGCCTCCTCCAGGACCTGGTTGTACTGCTCCGCCTCGCGGGCCATGCGGCTGTAGCGGTCCTCGCCCTGGCCGCCGCGGCGCTGGCCCTTGCGGCCGCCCTTGCCGTGGCCCTTGCCGGAGTGCTCGGACTCGCCCTCCATGTCCTCCAGGGCGACGGGTGCCCTGTGGGAGCTCCTGTGCTGGGTCTCCGCGCCCTTCTCGCCGCGACGGTCCTTGCGCGGTCCCCTGCTCTCCTCCTTCTTCTTCGCCTGCTCCTCGGCCTGCTCCTTCAGGATCTCCTCCTGCTGGGCGATCTGGTCGAGCAGGCTCGTGAAGGACGGGATGGACTTCGGGGCGTTGTCGCGGACGCGGTTGCGCTCCTCTTCCTCCTTGCGGCGCTTCTCCTCCGCAAGGCGCTCCTCCTCGGCCTTCTTGCGCGCGGCCTCCTCGGCGGCGCGGCGCCTCTCCTCCTCGGCGCGCTCCTTCTCGCGTCGCTTCTCCGCGGCGATGCGCTCCTTCTCGGCCTTGGCGGCCTCCTCGCGCTCCTTCTCCGCCTTCGCCTCGGCCTCGGCGCGCTTCTGCGCCTCGATCTCGGCGGCACGCGCCTCCAGGATCGGCTTCAGCTTCTTGCGGACGATGGAGACGTAGGCGTCCTCGAGCGTGGACGAGGGCGACTTCGCGGGTATCTTCATCTCGGCAAGGTGACCAAGCATCTCCTTGCTCGTCATTCCGTATTCCTTGGCCAGATCATGCACACGAGTCTTTGCCATAAAACCAACCTTCCAGAGTGGGACGGTAAACGTTCGTATTCTTTCGACTCGCAGCTAGATCAGGGAGTCGGGATCGTCGGACACGGTGGAGTCCGCGTACTGCGCAAGCTTTTCGTGGATGCCGCAGAATCGGGAGCCGGGGCGTGCCATGTTGCGGCACTGGATGCCGGTCGGGCCGGTGTACTCGCAGCGGTGCTCGCCCTCCTCCGCGACGACGTCCACGTCCTCGGGCATCTCGCTCATGACCTTGCGCGCGAGCGACTCGTTCTTGATGTCGATGTGCATGCCCGTGAGCCTTGCGGCAAGGCGTGCGTTCTGGCCCTCCTTGCCGATGGCGAGGGACAGCTGGTCGTCCGGCACGATGACCGTGGCGTAGTTGTCCTCGTCGTCCACGAGCACGCGGGAGACGCGCGCCGGGGACAGCGCGTTCGCGACGCACTTAGCGGGGTCGTCGCTCCAGAGCACCACGTCCACGCGCTCGCCGCGCAGCTCCGACACCACGGCGCGCACGCGGCTGCCCTTCGGGCCGACGCAGGCGCCAACCGGGTCGAGGCGCTCGTCCAGCGAGCTCACGGCCACCTTGGAGCGAACGCCGGCCTCGCGTGCGATGGAGCGGATCTCGACGACGCCGTCGTACACCTCGGGCACCTCGAGCTCGAACAGCCTGCGGATGAGGTCCGGGTGGGTGCGCGAGACCACGATGGACGGGCGCTGGCGCTCGCCGCGCACCGGCTGCTGGTTGCTGTTCGGGTCGCGCACGTCGATGATGATCGCGCGAATCTGCTGGTGGTGGGAGTAGCGCTCGCCCGCGGGACGCTCGTTCAGCTCGTCCGGGTAGCGACGCTGGTCGAAGTACGGCAGCTCCGCCTCGACGCCCTCGCGGATCTTGAAGATGGCGAAGTCCGGCGTCGTCTGAAGCACGGTGCCCGTGATGATGTCGCCGATGCGCTTCGAGAACTCCTCGTAGATCTGCTGGCGGCCGGCATTGCGCACGATGTCGTTTATGACGGACTTCGCGTGCGTGTACGCGGTGCGGCTCGTGTCCTTCGGCGTCACGTCAACCTCGTCGAAGTCGGTGTACAGACCGGTCTCGTCGTCCCAGGACT
>Ga0256404_1001844_pt1 | contig 49181 bp, 48 predicted proteins | sample RumenRJG_01DNA_FD_185990 | JGI IMG/M metagenome (GOLD analysis project Ga0256404, IMG submission 185990) | Bovine rumen microbial communities from Lethbridge, Alberta, Canada - RJG_01 | ecosystem: Host-associated > Mammals > Digestive system > Stomach > Rumen | place: Canada: Alberta | collected...
ACGCCGATGGTACTGCAATGCAATGCGGGAGAGTAGGTAGCCGCCTCCTTTTAAATCAAGCCTCGATTACGAAAGTAGTCGGGGCTTTTTTCGTGCCGTACATTGATGTGCTGGTTAAGCCGTAAAGTGATTTGTTGTATCGTTGTCTTGCATATATTACGTAAAAAGCCTGCCAGAACGTACAACTGACAGGCTGATATATATCGCTCATATTTTGAGAATTTCCGTGCAACGGGTCGGACGCTTCCAAATTCGAGAATTATGGAACTCTATTCGCTCGGTGGATATTTATATTTTATGAAAGATTTATCTTGTCTTTTTGAATACCAATATTTTAGGTATTTTTACCCACTTACGATTCCTCACAATCTTTATGGTACTTCCTTTCCCTTGGGTTAAAGTGTATGTGCCATCTGGGTTGCATGTCAAAGTTGCCTCAAGATCTTCACTTCCATAATCGTTGATGATTTCTATTTGAGCATTTTTTTTATTAACTATTTTGGCTGATGTAAATAGCCATTTTCTGCCATCGTGTATATCACCAAAAAAGCCTGCTATTTTACCGAATATTTCTTGATGTGGTACTAGAATGTCATTTTTATAGAAGTTCATATCTATATATACTTCGTATTCATTATTGTATAAATGTCCTTTAAAAGTTGTACTATCTGCTTGTGCAAAGCCTTTTAAAGTCATAAATAACAGCCCCATTATAATTATATTTTTTTTCATATTTCTCAGTATTATATTTTTTGTGCAAATATAAACTATTTGCATCAAGAAATATCCAGTTTTTTGAAAAATATTGTCTTTAAAGTTGCATTTTTAGTAATTTTATGTTACCTTTGCGCTAGTTACATGTTTGATTAGGGAGGGAGAATTATGTATTTTCCAGACTATATATTTGAAACTAGTTGGGAGGTCTGCAATAAAGTAGGAGGTATTTATACAGTACTTTCTACTAAAGCAAAAACTCTACACGATAAATTGAAAGATCATATTATCTTTCTAGGCCCTGATTGTTGGGAAAATGAGACTTGTCCATATTTTATAGAAGATTGTAGTCTCTTTTCAGACTGGGTTATGGCGACACGAGAACAAGGATTGAAGTTAAAGGTAGGTAGATGGGATATTCCTGGGAAACCTTTAGCTTTTATTGTTGGTTACAAGTCTTTTTTTTATAAAAAGAATGAAATATATGGTCGACTATGGGAGGATTTCCAAGTAGACAGTTTACATGCTTATGGTGATTATGATGATAGTGCAATGTTTGCTTATGCTACAGCCAAGGTTGTAGAAAGTTTTTATGAATACTATCATCTAAACGATAAAAAAGTAATATTTCATGCCAATGAGTGGCAAACAGGTTTTGCTGCTCTTTTCCTGCAAAAGATGGTTCCATCAATTGCGTCTATATTTACAACCCATGCAACTTGTATTGGACGAAGTATTGCAGGAAACAATAAGCCTTTATATGATTATCTATTTGCTTATAATGGAGATCAAATGGCTCGTGAATTGAATATGGAGAGTAAACATTCTATTGAAAAACAAACAGCACTTCATGTAGATTGTTTTACTACAGTTAGTGATATTACAGCCAATGAATGTAAGGAATTATTGGATAAATCTGTAGATTATGTCTTACCAAATGGTTTTGAAAATAATTTTGTTCCAAAGGGTGATTCTTTTTCAAAACATCGGGAAAATGCTCGCAAACGTTGTTTCGCGATTGCAAATGCATTGATAGGTCAAGAGTTTTCTGATGAGAACACTTTAATTATCTCAACAAGTGGACGTTATGAATTTCGAAATAAAGGAGTAGATGTCTTTATTGAATCAATGAATCGTTTGAAGCGTTCAAAAGATTTAGGTAAGAAGATACTCGCTTTTATTGAAGTTCCAGGTTGGGTAGGTTCACCTCGTCAGGATTTAATAGATAGATTAAAATTAAATAAAAAGTTTACTACACCACTCGATGTTCCTGAAATTACTCATTGGTTGAATAATATGAGCCAAGACAATGTTCTTGGTATGTTGAAATATCTAGATTTCCATAATGCCACAAATGATGTTGTAAAACTCATATTTTTACCATGCTATCTTACAGGTGATGATGGCATAGTAAATATGACATATTATGATGTAGTATTGGGTAATGACCTATGTATTTATCCTTCATACTATGAACCTTGGGGGTATACACCTTTAGAGGCGATAGCTTTTAAAGTTCCTTGTATTACTACAGATTTAGCAGGTTTTGGCTTATGGGCTAATTCTGTAAAAGGAGGTTATAGTGAGATAGAGGATGGAGTGAAAGTTATCCATCGTACAGATTATAATTATTCAGAAGTCGCAGATGTTATCAAAGATACAGTTATAAAATACTCCAATATGAATACTGACGAAGTTAATCAGTGTCGTAGCAATGCAGAAACTTTATCCAAGAAAGCATTATGGGAGAATTTTATCAAGCATTATGAGAAAGCCTATGATTATGCTTTGCGTGCTTCAGAGAAGAGGAATGAAAATTGATTAGAATATATATAAACTATTTGAATTATGAAAATTAAAGCTGATTATGCCAATGCTCCTCTTTGGAAGGAGTTGAACGTTAAATCACGTCTTCCAGAGCAGTTGAAATGCCTTGACGAACTAGCTCATAATATGTGGTGGGCTTGGAATTACGAAGCTCGTAACATGTTTAAAAGTCTTGACGAGAAACTTTATGAAGAGGTGGGACACAATCCAGTTCTGCTTCTAGAGCGTCTCAGTTACGATCGTAAGGAGGAAATCGTGAAGGATAAGGCAATGATGAAGACAGTTAATGAAGTCTATAAGTTGTTCCGTCAATATATGGATGAAAAACCTAATGCAGACCGTCCTTCTGTTGCATATTTCTCTATGGAATACGGATTAAACCAAGTATTGAAGATATATTCAGGAGGTTTAGGAATGTTAGCAGGCGACTATTTGAAGGAGGCTTCAGATAGTAATGTAGACATGTGTGCAGTAGGTTTCTTGTATCGTTATGGCTATTTCACTCAATCTTTGAGTATGGATGGTCAGCAGATAGCAAATTACGAAGCACAGAATTTTAATTCATTGCCTATTGAACGAGTAGTAGATGAGAAGGGAAATCCTGTTGTTGTAGATGTACCTTATATAAATTATCAAGTTCATGCCTATGTATGGCAAGTGAATGTAGGTCGAATTAAGTTATATTTGTTGGATACAGACAACGAGATGAATTCAGAATTCGATAAGCCTATTACCCATGCCCTTTATGGTGGTGATTGGGAAAACCGCTTAAAGCAGGAAATTCTGTTAGGTATTGGTGGTATACTTGCCTTAAAGGAACTGGGAATCAAGAAAGACATCTATCATTGTAATGAAGGACATGCCGCATTATGTAATTTGCAGCGCCTTTGTGACTATGTGGATGACGGACTTACATTTAATCAAGCATTAGAATTGGTTCGAGCATCATCTCTTTACACTGTCCACACGCCAGTTCCTGCTGGTCATGATTATTTTGATGAAGCACTTTTTGGAAAGTATATGGGTGGTTATCCAGCTAAGCTTGGCATTTCATGGGATGAGTTTATTGGTATGGGTCGTCAGAATCCTGATGATCATGGAGAAAGATTTTGTATGTCAACCTTCGCATGTAACACCTGTCAAGAAGTAAATGGTGTAAGTAAATTGCATGGTTGGGTTTCTCAGAAAATGTTTGCCCCTATATGGAACGGATATTTCCCTGAGGAGAATCATGTAGGTTACGTTACCAATGGCGTACATTTCCCGACATGGACCGCAACAGAGTGGCGTAAGCTTTATGATAAGTATTTCGACAAGAACTTTATGCACGATCAAAGTAATGAAAAGATCTGGCATGCGATATACAACGTTTCTGACGATGAAATTTGGAATACCCGCTTGACACTTAAGAAGAAATTGGTAGACTATATTCGTGAGAAGTTTACACAGACATGGTTGCGTAATCAAGGAGATCCAGCTCGCGTAATGACTTTGTTAGAGCGTATCAATCCTAATGCATTGATGATAGGATTCTGTCGCCGTTTTGCTACTTATAAGCGTGCACATCTTCTATTTACAGATCTTGACCGTCTCAATAAGATAGTTAATAATCCAGAGCGTCCAGTTCTGTTCTTCTTCTCAGGTAAAGCTCATCCTGCAGATGGTGCTGGACAAGGATTGATAAAGAGAATTTATGAGATTAGTCAGCGTCCAGAATTCCTTGGAAAGATTATCTTCCTAGAAGATTATGATATGCAGTTGGCACGTCGCCTAGTATCAGGCGTAGATATCTGGATGAATACCCCAACTCGTCCTCTTGAAGCTTCTGGTACATCAGGTGAAAAAGCCGAGATGAACGGAGTTGTCAACCTGTCAGTTCTTGATGGATGGTGGGTAGAAGGTTATCGTGAAGGTGCTGGATGGGCATTACCACAGAAGCGTACCTACGAGAATCAAGGTTACCAAGATGCACTTGATGCCGCTACTATTTATAATTTATTGGAGAATGACATCATTCCAATGTATTATAACAAGGGTGATAAATCATATAGCCCTGATTGGATAAAGGTTGTAAAGAATTCTATTGCAACGATTGCTCCACATTATACGATGAAGCGTCAGTTGGATGATTATTACGATAAGTTCTATATCAAGGAAGCTAAGCGATTTAAAGAACTTTCAGCAGACAATAACCGTTTGGCTAAAGATATAGCTCTCTGGAAAGAGACTGTTGCAGAGCGCTGGGATTCTATCCACGTAGTAGATAAGGATACACAAGTACTGGAAACAGGTGGAGAGACCGGAGTAAAATACACAGTCAAGTATGTTATTGATGAGCAAGGTCTTGATGATGCAGTCGGCTTGGAATTGGTAACGTTGAAACCAGCAAGTGATCCTTCAGATCATGAAATCTATAGCGTTCATCAGTTCAAGGTTATCGGTCATGAAGGTAACAATTATACCTTTGAGACAGAAGTAGAGCCAGATAAGGCGGGATCATTCCGTACATGTGTCCGCATGTATCCTAAGAACAAGAATCTCCCACATCGTCAGGATTTCTGCTACGTGAAGTGGTTAGACTAAAGAAGTATGAGACATATTTGGTAAAACAAGTATGTCTCATATAAATACAAAAAAAGACCGACATTAATGCCGGTCTTTTTTGTTATATATGAATTATATTATACGATATATTGAGAAGAGATACTCTCATTGTTGACAACGCGCTTAATAGTTTCCGCGAACATATCAGCTACACTCAACTGTTTAACCTTAGAACAACGTTGTGTATAAGGGATAGAATCAGTGAAAACAATCTCCTCAAGGTCAGACTCCTGGACACGTTCAGAAGCAGGCCCACTCATAACACAGTGAGAAGCACATGCACGAACGCTTAAAGCACCAGCTTCTTTCATGATATTGGCAGCTTTTGTGATGGTACCGGCTGTATCAACCATATCATCGATGATAACGACATTTTTACCTTTAACATCACCAATAATCTGCATACTAGCCACAACATTTGCACGAGCACGAGTCTTATTGCATAATACCAATGGACAACCCAGATATTTTGCATAAGTGTTAGCACGTTTACTACCGCCGACATCAGGAGATGCAATTACTAAATCCTTGAGGTGAAGAGACTGAAGATAAGGTAAGATTACACCAGATGCATAAAGATGATCTACAGGAACATTGAAGAATCCCTGAATCTGATCAGCATGCAAATCCATAGTAATCACGCGATCGATACCAGCTACACTTAGAAGATCTGCAACAAGTTTTGCACCAATACTAACTCTTGGCTTATCCTTACGATCCTGTCGAGCCCAACCGAAGTAAGGGATTACAGCGATGATGTTTCGCGCAGACGCACGTTTTGCAGCATCAATCATAAGTAAGAGCTCCATGAGGTTGTCAGAATTAGGGAATGTACTCTGTACCAAGAAAACATCGCGTCCGCGAATAGATTCTTCATATGATACAGCGAATTCACCATCAGAGAATTTAGTTACTACCAAATTACCTAATGGGCATCCTAAACTTGCGCAGATTTTTTCTGCAAGGTATCTCGTGTTAGTTCCTGAGAATACCAAAAAAGAGTTGTTATCACTCATTTTACTTAGCGTTTATATTTAATATAATAGTATATCCTTTTTCTATCCTACTGCTTTTCTCAATTTTTCGAAATGAGCTATCAACTCTTTGAAATCTGATTCATGATGAATGTCAAATCTGTTCCATAAGTCACCACAGATGACGACACCCCCGAATCCTAAATCTTTAGCTAATTTGATATTGTCAATGCTCATACCACCAAGCGCATAAACCTTCTTGTCGATAAGTCCGTTTTTAGCGGCCTCTTCAAGTTGGTTCATATTGAAGTTCGACTTCTCGTCCTTGAATTCTATACAATCGAAAATATTTTTAAGAAATATATAGTTGGATTTTTTCTTTAAATTCTTTATTTGTTCTATCTGAGTACAGGTTCGGCTGATTTTTCCTTTATAAGAATCCGGTATAGATTCAGAAGGATTATCGATATGTATACCGGCTAAATTATATTCCTGTCTTAAATAAAAATGATCGTGAACTGTAATTTTTCGATAGTAGTCTTCAGGTAATAAAGACAACAAGCGCTCACAATACATCGGTGTCGATCCCGGTTTGTATAAGTGCAAGTTATCCATACCCTCATCAAAGAGAGATGTCAGTATTTTGTCTTCTTCCACAAAGAATGTGGATTTAGTCATTATTACTAATTTCATCTGTCTATTTGTCTTTCCTTTTGCAAAAGTATGAAATTTATCTGGAATTTACAATGTTATACGAAATAAAAAGCTAACTTTGTGGCAAAAATTAATTTTAATCAAGAAATGGGATGAAAGTAAATTTGAATACTTTTGATGGCATCAAGCAGCCTATATATGTATTAGAGGAATCAAAACTTAGAAATAATCTGCAATTAATAAGAAATGTATCTCTTCGTTCCGACGTTGAGATTATTTTAGCTTTCAAGGCTTATGCGTTGTGGAAGACATTTCCTATTTTCAGAGAATATATTAATGCCACTACCGCAAGTTCCCTGTGTGAGGCTAAGTTGGCTCTTGAAGAGTTTGGCAGTAAGGCACATACATTCTCACCTGCATATAACGATTTCGAGATAGATGAGATAGCCCAGTGTTCCAGTCATCTAACTTTTAATTCCCTTACACAATATGAGCGTTATCATGAAAGGGCTCGTCGACAGAATTCGCAAATAAGTTTTGGAATCCGAGTGAATCCCGAGTATTCCGAGGTGGGTACGGATCTGTATAATCCTTGTGCTCCTGGCACAAGATTTGGTGTGTTAGCCGATGACCTTCCAGCAGTATTACCTTCTGATATAGAGGGCTTTCATTGTCATTGTCATTGTGAAAGTGGATCTGACGTTTTTGCTCGGACCTTAAAACATATAGAGGAAAAGTTCTCGGGATGGTTCGATCAAATAAAGTGGATAAATTTTGGAGGTGGTCATCTGATGACTAGAAAAAATTATGATATAGAACTTTTAGTAAAGACGCTTCAAGATTTCCATGCTAGATATCCGCATCTCCATGTCATACTTGAACCCGGAAGTGCCTTTGGATGGCAAACAGGACCTCTAGTTTCTCATGTCGTTGATATCGTAGAAAATCATGGTATCCGTACGGCCATACTTGACGTGAGCTTCACTTGTCATATGCCAGACTGTTTGGAGATGCCATATCATCCTGTAGTTAGAGGAGCGAAAACCTTGGAAGACTATGAGGAAGATTTGAAACAAGGTCGTACTCAAAGACTTCCGAATGTTTATCGATTAGGAGGAAATTCTTGTCTTAGCGGAGATTTTATGAGCAGTTGGCAATTTGATCACGAATTAGAAATCGGGGAAAATATCATCTTCGAGGATATGCTTCATTATACTACAGTGAAGACAACAACTTTTAATGGTATCAGTCATCCTGCGATTGGAATTGCGCATATGGATGGAGAATTGGAAATCTTGCGAACTTATCATTATGAAGATTATAAAAATCGGATGGATTAAGGCAAATAGGGGGTAGTAGGAAGAGTGATTTACGAAGTTAACTGCATCGGCCTGCGCAGTTAACTTCGTAGGCTCACACAGTTAACTATGTAGCGTTACGCAGTTAACTTCGTAAATTAACGTAAATAATGTCGAAGAAATTGTTCCCCTTTTTATTTATAATAAGGTGTAGAAAAGAAAATACATATTTTTTGAAAAAAAACCTTCGAAAAATTTGCAGGCTCAGAAAAAAGTGTTACCTTTGCACTCGCATTTAGGGAAATGCTCCTAATTATTTAGGAAATTATGCGGCAATAGCTCAGTTGGTAGAGCACGACCTTGCCAAGGTCGGGGTCGCGAGTTCGAGTCTCGTTTGCCGCTCAACATTCTGAATAAAGCCAAGAGAATCTTCTCAACTGCCCAGGTGGCGGAATTGGTAGACGCGCACGTTTCAGGTGCGTGTGTTTCACGACGTGCAGGTTCGAGTCCTGTTCTGGGCACATTTATTCAGAATGACGTACATGTTGGAGAGGTGGCGGAATTGGTAGACGCGCTACTTTGAGGGGGTAGTGATAATTGCATCGTGGGAGTTCGAGTCTCCTCCTCTTCACACATTTATTTTTTTAGAAAACACATCATTATGCGGCAATAGCTCAGTTGGTAGAGCACGACCTTGCCAAGGTCGGGGTCGCGAGTTCGAGTCTCGTTTGCCGCTCTCTATTATTTTTAGGAAAACATTTTTTTCATGAATTTGTATATTAGATATTTCGATAAAGAGGCATTGGTCTCTGATGCTGATGACGCAATAGATTTCCTAAGTGATATTCCTGAAATTGGTTTGGATGAAGATTTGGCAGAAGACATTCGTGAATATGCTGCTAGTGACGTTTTCTATCCAAAGCGATATAAGGTACGTCCTCGTGTCTATTTTATCATTATAAAAACTACGGCAAAGAATATGCTTGAATTTAAAGAGAAAAAGGCAGTTCGTCCTATTGATGAAGAACGTCGTGATTCTAGCATTTCTGTTGTTACCAAGTTGAATGAAGAAGTTCCAGGCTGGTATGAAGGCGAATTAGATTTTAAACGTGTTGTGATGATACCAGCCACAGGGAAGCATGAATATCGTGACACTCATTTTGCTGTTCAGTGTAAGGCAATGTCTGGACAGGATTGTTATGATCGTATTGTAGATTATTTGCGCAGTCATGTAGATAGTCGCAGTCAGTTCCCATCAGCCAAAGGAAAGAATTTCCATTTCAAGTATTTGGGAATGTGGAAATAAACTTTAATGCTTTCTTACTATGAATAAAGTAATGCTTATTGGTAATGTCGGTAAAGAACCCGATGTGAGATATTATGAAGCTAATCAAGCTGTGGCTCAGTTGTCTCTTGCTACAACAGAGCGTGGCTATACGCTCCAGAATGGAACGCAAGTGCCTGATCATACCGATTGGCATAATCTTGTGTTCTATCATAAAATGGCACAGATCGTAGAACGCTATGTTCACAAAGGCGATAAACTCTATATAGAAGGTAGGATAAGGTATCGTTCTTATGATGATAAGCAAGGACGTCGTCATTATGTCACTGAGATCTTGGTGGAAAATATGGAAATGTTATCTTCTAAGAATCAAAACTCAGCACCGACAGATACAGGTAATAAATCAGAACAACCTTCGTCCGAGCAGTCTTCAGATGATACGGCATTACCGTTTTAATTGTCTTTAAGTCTTGAATATATATATATTACAACAGATATTTTCGCTTGTAGAATTCCGACCGATTTCTATAGGTGTATTAGTAGCAGCTATTTTAGCTGCTATTCTGCTTTTATTGTCAGGTTTTGCGAGTGGGGCAGAAATTGCATATTTCAGTTTGTCGCCTCAAGATCTAGAAGATCTTTCTCCTGAGAAAAATCAGAATGATCGGCTTATCAAAATCTTACGTGAAGATTCAGAACGTACGTTAGCCACAATCTTGATAACGAATAATTTTGTCAATGTGACGATTATCATGTTGTGCAATTTTGTTCTTGAATCATTGACGGTATTTCATTCCGAGTGGCTTAAGTTTTTCTGTTTCACAGTACTACTTACCTTCCTTCTTCTACTTTTTGGTGAGATTATGCCTAAAGTCTATAGTCGTCAAAACCCTTTGGCTTTTTGTAGAAGATCTGTAAATGGAATATTTTTTTTCCGTAAGTTGTTTTGGCCTTTGAGTAGCATCCTTTTGAAGAGCGGAGTGATCGCAGAGAAGGCTGCTCCAAAGGAAAAGCGCCTATTAAGTGTTGATGATTTGGAACAAGCTTTGGAACTTACCGATAAGGAAGATATAAAGGATGAGCAGAGTATGCTTCAGGGCATCATACGATTTGGTGATGAAACGGCCAAAGAGGTGATGACCAGCCGACAGGATATCGTAGATTTAGATATTAAGAGTACTTATCAAGAAGTATTGACGTGTATTGCCGAAAACAATTATAGCCGTATTCCGGTTTATCAAGATAATACAGACAATATTCGTGGCATCCTTTATATAAAGGATTTATTGCCACATCTCAGCAAGGGACCTAATTTTAGATGGCAGAGCCTGATACGTCCTCCTTACTTTGTTCCAGAGACGAAGAAGATAGACGATTTGCTTCGCGAATTCCAGAACAACAAAGTGCATATTGCAATTGTAGTAGACGAATTTGGCGGTACCAGTGGTATTGTTACCCTTGAAGACATTCTTGAAGAGATTGTTGGTGAAATAAATGATGAGTTTGATGAGGAAGAAAAGTTTTATTCCAAACTCAACTATAATACATTTGTTTTTGAAGGAAAAACACTTCTTTGTGACTTCTGTAAGATTTTAAATGTAGATGATGAGGAGTTTGCCGATGTAGAAGGCGAGGCAGACACCCTAGCCGGATTACTTCTCGAAATTAAAGGTGATTTCCCAAGTTTACATGAGAAGATAGATTATAAGAATTATACCTTTGAAGTAATGGAGATAGAAGAACGTAGAATCAGTAAGGTGAAGGTTACCGTTCATCCTCTTCCTAAATCAGATACTAAAGGATAGCGTTATGGCTTTGATATCTATTCAGAAAATTTCAGACGACGTCCTGTTAGGACTCTGGCGAATAGAGGAAACGATCGAAGATTTCTATTCCCGTTATCCATTCTTGCAGGTATATAGAAAAGAACTAGAGGAGAAATACAAATTTGAGGGTCGCCAGAAGGAATTTCTTTCTATCCGTGCACTTCTCTTCGAGATGACCCATGATGATAATCTGCGTATAGAGCATCTGCCTTCAGGTAAGCCTACACTTAAGGGATGGCAACTAAGTATCAGTCATACTAAAGGGTTTGCTGTGTTGATACTTTCGCAAACCCGACCAGTTGCCGTCGATATAGAATACCTCAGCGAACGTGTTAACAAAATAGCGCATAAGTTTATTCGTCCTGACGAAACTGCTGTTGATACCATGTCTCGACTTGTTCATTGGAGTGTTAAGGAGACGGTTTATAAATATTTTTCGGATGAAGACTTACAATATTTTGAAATGCGTCTCCGAGATATTACTTCTGATAAATGCAAAGTTGAGAATCTGAAGACAAAAAAAACTGTTGAAGCCAAATTTGTCATCAACAGTTCTTTTGTACTAAGTTATCTTTATTAGAGCATACCTTTTGAAGAAGGCAACTCATAGTGATAAATGTCTCTTCTTACAGCCATTTTCAAACTTCGCGCCAAAGCCTTGAAAATGCCCTCTATTTTGTGATGCTCATTTACGCCCTCGGCCTTAATGTTCAGATTCATTTTTGCAGCATCACTCAGACTTTTAAAGAAGTGCATGAACATTTCAGTAGGCATCTCGCCAATCTTTTCACGTTTGAATTCAGCATTCCATATAAGCCAAGGTCTTCCGCCAAAGTCTAAGGCTACTTGACAAAGACAATCATCCATAGGCAAACAATAGCCATAGCGCTCAATGCCACGCTTGTCACCCAATGCTTTTAGAATACATTCACCCAATGCTATTCCGGTATCTTCGATCGTATGATGTTCATCAACCTCCAAGTCACCCTTGGTGTGAATCTTAAGATCCATCATACCATGTTTACCGATTTGTTCTAACATATGATCGAAAAATCCCAAACCTGTAGAGATATCACATTTACCAGAGCCATCTAAGTTTAGACGAATGTCAATGTCAGTCTCCTTTGTGGTGCGTTTCACTTCAGCGATTCTTTCCCCAGCGAACAAAATCTCTGCGATTTTATCCCATGTCATACCATCTCGTCCTAGGATGAGAGCTTTACATCCCAAATTCTTTGCCAACTCAGTATCACTTTCTCGATCACCGATCACATAACTGTTCTCCAAATCATATTCAGGATTATCGATAAATTTTTTGAGCATACCTGTTCCAGGCTTACGCATAGGTGAGTTGTCTTTAGGAAAGTGGCGATCGATAAACTGTTCGTCAAAAGTTACTCCTTCACCTTCCAACGTTTGTAACACAAAATTGTGTACTGGCCAAAATGTGTCTTCAGGGAAAGATTCTGTTCCTAGTCCATCCTGATTGCTTACCATTACAAATTTGAAATCAAGGTGTGAACGAATAAACCCCAGGTTACGGAATACACCATTTGTAAATTTTAGTTTTTCGAATGAGTCAATTTGTTCATCTTCAGGTTCCTCAATGAGCGTTCCATCTCGGTCGATGAATAATACTTTAGTTGGTTTCATGATTTAATTTTATCTTCTCTTGTTCTTGTTTTTCGGCTGAACCGTAATATAGATAGAGCGCCACGATTTCCCATGTTGCGAATATTACGAAAACGAACCAAGTAATAGTGAATACCACAAACATCATACCGACAAAATAGTTCGGGAGTCCTACAGGGTCACCAAGATATGCTCCTATTTGAGCATAGATCTGTGATAAACTTAAAACGATGGCAGGTAAAGCAACGATTGCCATAAGGCACGCAATGATAAGCGAGCTTAGCAATAGAATCGTTAATATGCCGCCAAAGTGCTTAACTCCTAAAACAATATAATGTCCAATGTGTTTGATCTTTTTGATGATGTCTCGTATCTTGCATTGATGTACCCATCTAAGAATGAAAAGTACTAAGGATAGTGCAAGCACAAAACATCCTATATAAACAATGGTTTGTATAATCCATGAACTCAAAGGATGCTCAATACCCCAATCACGCAAAGCGAGAAAGGGTAGATGGAAGATCGTAGTGATACTGGCGAAGATTGAGAACAATAACGCTGCAATCCAATTCTTGCGCAAGGCACTCTTCCAGTGATGAGTGAGAATCTCCAAAGCATCACTCATGCATGCCTTAAAACTTCTATGTTTATATATTTCTATTTCCATTTCTTCTGAATTCTGAACAAGTTATTGCTGTAGCTATGGCTACATTCAAACTGTCTGCGGTATCTCTTCCTTCTGGATAATTTGGAATCAGTAACCGATGGTTTACCTTTTCTGCAACAGCTGGTGAGATGCCTTTACCCTCGTTACCCATAATAATGATACCATTTGCTGTAAGATCCCTTTGATAGATATTATCGCCATCCAAGAAGGTTCCATATACAGGAATTTCTGTCGGTAAACTGTTAAGATATTCCTTTAGGTCTAAGTAAGTAACCTTTACTCTGGCGATGCTTCCCATGGTGGCCTGTACAACCTTAGGATTATAGATGTCTGCCGTATCCTCCGAGCATAAAATGGTATCAATACCAAACCAGTCAGCAATTCGGATAATTGTTCCTAAATTACCAGGATCTTGTACACCATCAAGCGCCAAGATCAACGATTTTGTGGGATTGGCAATATGATTGTCATTATTCTGTCGGAATATCGCCAATACTTGTTGTGGATGCTGCAAGAAACTCACTTTTTTGAGCTCATCCTCATCAACCTCAACAACTTCAGTATTCATCAAGTACTGTTGGTTGCTTGCCAACCATTCGTGTGTGGCGATAACCATTTCGGCCGATGTCAATTCTAGCAAGTCGCCCACTACTTTAGGGCCTTCTGCTACGAACACACCGTCCTTCTTACGATTCTTCTTCAACTCTAGTGAGTGAATGTATTTTATCTTAGCTTTACTAATCATTATGTCTGCAAAGTTAATAAAAAGATGATAGATGCGTAAAAATCTCCAATCTTTTTATTACCTTTGCCCCATAAATTTAAGGATTTTGAAGATATTTAAACTTATCATATTCGTATTTTCGCTATTGCTTAGTGCCTGTACGGTTACGAAATTTGTGCCCCAGAAGCAATATTTATTAGACCGAGTAGAGATTAAATCTGATCAACGAGGATTTGATGCCGCTAGTCTTGCACCCTATATTCATCAGAAGCCAAATTCCAAATGGTTCTCGATGTTTAGAATTCCATTGGCAGTTTATTCCGTTTCCGGTCGTGACACTTCTCGATGGATTAATCGTAGATTACAGAAAATAGGGGAGAAACCGATTATTTTTGATACCTTACAAGCACGCCTTTCGTGCCAGGATTTGCGTACCGCCTTGCAGAATCTCGGATACATGCATGCGTCTGTTTCTTTCAATGCCAAAGTGCGTGGCAAGAAACTTCATGCTATATATACCTTGCATCCTGATGAGCCCTTTTATATAGGAGCGGTCAACTACGATATTCAAGATGATAGCATTGCACGGTTGATGAACAATTCTTATAAAATGGGATTGCGCGCAGGTATGCCGTTTACGGTGAATACACTCAACGAAGAGCGTAAACGCCTCACTGAGTTCTTGCAGAATCATGGATATTTCAAGTTTCATAAGGATTTTATCCAATATACAGCTGATTCTATAAAGGGTAGTAATAAAGTGCAGATTGGATTACACCTATATAAATATAGACCGAGTATAGATTCTGCAGAGAACTTCCATCCTCGGTACAAGATAGGTCAAGTTAATTTCCTTAGTGGCGATTCTGATCGTATTCATCTGCGTCGTCATGTGCTTGAGGTGAATACAGATATCAAACCTTCAAACGAGTATAGAGCTCGTGACCTCCAGAGTACCTATAATAATTTCAGTCGTCTGCAGGCTGTAAGGTATACCAATATCCGTTTTGTAGAGCATCCGGATACAAATCTTCTTGACTGTAATATTCAAATCAGTACCAATAAACCTTCTACGATTTCTTTTCAGCCAGAGGGTACTAATACGGCAGGCGATCTTGGTGCAGCAGCTTCGCTTACTTATACCAACCGTAACCTTTTCCGAGGTAGTGAACAGTTTAGTGTCGCTTTACGTGGCGCATTCGAGGCTATTACTAGACTTGAAGGGTATTCTGATCGGAATTATCAAGAATATTCCATAGAAACAAAACTCACTTTTCCTCAGTTTGTTGCGCCTTTTCTGTCAACAACATTCCGCCACCGGCAGATGGCTACCTCTGAGCTTGCTGTGAGTTGGAACTTTCAGAATCGTCCGGAGTTTTATCGTCGAGTATTCTCTACAGCCTGGCGTTATCGTTGGTCAGAACCTCGTCGCCATCTTAACTATCGTTTCGATTTGCTCGATTTGAATTATGTTTATATGCCATGGATATCGGAGACTTTCAAGCACGATTACCTTGATAGCGTAAGTAATCGAAATGCGATCTTGCGTTACAATTACGAAGACCTCTTTATCATGAAGATAGGTTTTGGATTGACTTATTCTGATGGTGTGAATGCTTTTCGTGCCAATGTCGAGACAGCAGGAAATCTACTCAATGCTGTGGCTAAATCATTTCATTTTAGACAGAATGCAATAGGGCAGAATACTTTTCTTAATATTGCCTATGCACAGTATGCTAAATTTGATTTCTATTATACACGCCTTCTTCAGTTCGACCTTCGTAATGCTCTCGCGATGCATATGGGATTTGGCTTGGCTTATCCTTATGGTAATAGTACTGTGCTACCTTTTGAAAAAAGATATTTTTCAGGTGGTGCCAACTCTGTGAGAGGATGGGGTGTACGAGAACTAGGACCAGGTAGCTATCGAGGTACTGATGGACGTATTGATTTTATTAACCATACGGGTGATTTGAAGCTCGATATGAATATCGAATATCGTACCTCTCTGTTTTGGAAACTTCATGGTGCAGCCTTTGTCGATGCTGGTAATATTTGGACTTTGAGAGACTATGCTAACCAACTGGGCGGTAAGTTCTATTTCAAAGATTTTTATAAACAGATAGCAGTGGCTTATGGACTGGGATTACGCCTCAATTTTGATTATTTTATTCTACGATTGGATATGGGAATGAAAGCCGTTAATCCAGCTTATACGGATAAAGATTCACACTATCCATTTCTTCATCCAAGATTGAAGCGAGATCTTAATCTTCACTTCGCAGTAGGTTTACCATTCTAACCTTCCAATGTCCGCTTCTCCGGCGCATATCTAAAAGGAATTTCGCCTCATTTATTTTTCTGCAGGCATTGCCGATGGTGTCCATTCTCAAATAGTTGTGTACAGTAATACCAACTTGGGCAATACTGTCATTGTCGGCAATGTTTATATCGTCGATATCTGCGCTAGCCCCTTCTTTTTGTGCTCTCAGACTATCTATGTCAGCTTGATGAACCTGTGATGCGGCATATCTGAGCCATATTTCCGATTCCGGTGTACAATATGGCAAAGCTTCCTCAAAATGCCAGTTGAAATACTTCGTGGCAAATGCATTTGCGGTTGCCTCGATTTTCCTTTCATCACTAGTGTGGAAATAGTCACATGATGTAAAGAATAGTGCGATAATACCGATATATATTAATTTCCTCATCTTAAAAAGATTAAATTTCTGACAAAGGTAACAAAAACTTTGGTAATGCTAATCTTTTTTTTTACTTTTGCATAAAATAGAAACTTAAAATGCTAAGATTTATATCCTTCGGCAGCGGAAGTAGTGGAAACTGCTATTATTTATATACCGAAACAGACTCATTGCTAATCGATGTCGGAGTAGGAATCAGAACTTTGAAGAAACACTTCCATAACTATGGATTGCGCTTCGATAATATTCATCGTATTCTCATCACTCATGATCATGCTGACCATGTAAAGTCGGTTGGAAGCATTAGCAGCGAATATCAATTGCCTGTTTATACTACTCGCAAGGTTCATGACGGTATTGAGCGTAATTATTGTGTACGCAAGAAGATTCAAGCTAATGAGGTTCATGTTATCGAGCCCGGAAAGTCTTTCCTTGCGGGCGATTTTCGCATTACCCCTTTCCATGTGCCCCATGATAGTTCTGATAATGTGGGCTATAAAATAGAATATGGTGATATTGTGTTCTGTATAATGACGGATGTAGGACATCTCACAGAAGAGATGCTCCAATATATCAGTGAAGCCAACTATCTTGTAATAGAAGCTAATCACGACAGAGAAATGCTTCTCTGTGGTCCGTATCCCGGATATCTCAAACAGCGAATTTCGGGTCCTAATGGGCATCTGAGCAACGATGATTGTGCGAAGGCTCTTGCCGAACATGCAACTCCAAAATTGCATCATGTGTGGCTCTGCCATCTTAGTGAAGAGAATAATCATCCGGAATTGGCGCGCAAGACTATTGAACAGGTGTTGAAAAGTTATGGAATAGTGCCCGGTAAGGACTTTAAACTTGATGTACTTAAACGTAAAACACCAAGTGAGATTTATAAATTAGAGTAATCAAGTAATAATAAGAAATGAAAAAGAATATTCTTCGCGTAGCCTTCGTGGCTTTCGCTTTGATGTGTGGGACTCAGGTACATGCACAGATAAGTTTGGGAGATGTGCTCAATAATGCCGCTCAGGCTATGTCTGGTGATAAGGCATCATCTACTAAGAGTGCTATTACAAGTATTTTCAATAGCAAAAAGGTAGCTACAGCAGATAAGTTAGTAGGAACCTGGAGTTATCAAGAACCGGCTATCGTATTGTCTGATGCTAATGTGCTCAAGAATCTAGGTGGCAAGATTGCTTCGGCTGCTATCGAGAAGAAATTGCAGAATCAGTTCAATAAAATAGGACTTACTAAGGGACGTATGCAAATGACCTTCTACAAGAATGGTAATTTCACACAGCAGGTGGGTACAAAGAAAGCAACAGGTACTTACAAGGTGGACGGACAGCATTTGGTGCTTACCTATATGGGAGTAGCCGGTCAGTTTTCATGCATTTCCCAGATTGATGGTAAAGACTTGTTGATCGTGATGGATGCTAGCAAACTGCTTAAGTATGCCAAAACTGTAGGTGCCCTTACCGGAAATAGCACAGCGAATACACTTGGCTCTATTTTGAGTGGTTATGATGGATTACAATGCGGATTAAAACTGGTTAGAATAGTTAATAAAAATTAATCTGTTGATTTTTAAGGAATTAAAGAACAGATTTCAAATAAAAACATGTAAATTTGCACCCGCATTCACGAGTTGGATGCATAAAATTCAAACCTAATTAAATTATATTAAAATGGCAACAAAAATCAGATTGCAGCGTGGCGGTCGTAAGAGCTATGCTTTCTATCGTATCGTAATCGCTGACGTTAACTCACCACGTGATGGTAAATTTACTGAGAAGATTGGTACTTATAACCCTAACACCAATCCTGCTACTGTAGATTTGAATTTCGATCGCGCACTTTACTGGGTAGAGTGTGGTGCACAGCCTACAGACACTGTTCGTAACATTCTTAAGAGCGAAGGCGTTTATATGATGAAGCATCTTCGTGGCGGTGTCAAGAAGGGTTCATTCGATGAGGCTGAGGCTCAGAAGCGTTTCGACGCTTGGAAGGCTTCTAAGGATCAGAAGAATGTAGCTGTTCGCGATGCTGAGACACAGGCTAAGAAGGATGCTGCTGCTAAGGAGCTCGAGGCTGAAAAGAAGATTAATGAAGCAATTGCAAAGAAGGTAGCTGAGAAGAAGGCTGCTGAGGCTGCTGCTAAGGCAGAGGCTGAAGCTGCTAAGGCTGCTGAAGAGGCTGCACCTGCAGAGGGTGAGGCTGAGGCACCAGCTGAGGCTTAATCTTCAGATTAGTTTGCCTAAGGCAGACTATAAAAGGTATAGTCACGATAATTCATAATTTGGGTTATCGTGACTTTTTGTTTGTAGACATCTGTGGAAATGATAAATACCTAATTCCCTGAAAGTTATAGTTAGATGGATTCTCAATAATATTAGGGTTATGCTTTTCTTCAGACAATTGCAAAATATAAATAGAAAGTTTGTCATTTCGATTTTTTGATGTATCTTTGCAATATGATAGATACAAGCGCATTTCAAGGCAAAAAAGCAGCATATTACACATTAGGCTGTAAGCTAAATTTCTCAGAGACTTCTACTTTTGCAAAAGCACTTCAAGAAATGGGAGTGGTGACAGCAGAGAAGGGAGAGAAAGCAGATCTTTGTTTGATTAATACTTGTTCGGTAACAGATGTTGCTGATCAGAAATGCAGACACGTGATTCATCACATGGTACGAGAAAACCCAGGAGCTTTTGTTGTTGTTACAGGATGTTATGCTCAACTGAAACCAGAAACAATCTCTAAAATTGAGGGAGTAGATTTAGTGTTGGGTAGTAATGAAAAAGCTAATCTGGTACAATACTTGAATGATGCATGGACATTATCTCTGCAAAAGGGAATAGAGGAGGGGGAACACTTGCATGAGTTCCATCATGTGAAAACTAAGGATATCAAGACCTTCCAACCTTCGTGTTCTCGTGGTAACCGTACAAGATATTTCTTAAAAGTACAGGATGGATGTAATTATTTCTGTACATATTGTACTATACCATATGCTCGTGGCTTTTCAAGAAATCCAAGTATAGCATCATTGGTGGAGCAGGCAGAACAGGCAGCTTCTGAAGGTGGAAAGGAAATCGTTCTTACGGGCGTCAATATTGGAGATTTTGGTGAAACTACTCATGAAAAGTTTATCGACCTTGTAAAGGCCCTAGATCAAGTTAAAGGAATCGAAAGATTCAGAATTTCTAGCTTGGAACCTGATCTTTGTAGTGACGAGCTTATCGAATATTGTGCACAGAGTCGTGCTTTCATGCCACATTTCCATATACCATTACAGAGTGGAAGTGATGAAGTGTTGAAGTTAATGCATCGTCGTTATGACACAGCACTCTTTGCTCATAAGATAAATCTCATTAAAGAGAAAATGCCTGATGCTTTTATTGGAGTAGATGTCATGGTAGGTTGTAGAGGAGAGAAACCAGAATATTTTGAAAATTGTTATGATTTTCTTAATTCTCTTCCTGTTACCCAGTTACACGTTTTCCCTTATAGTGAACGTCCGGGTACGAGTGCATTGGCCATTCCGTATGTTGTGACAGATCAGGAGCGTAAAAAGCGTAGTCATAGACTCTTAGAATTGAGTGAACATAAGACACAGGATTTTTATGCTCAGTATATTGGTCAGGAAGCTGAAGTACTTTTTGAGAAAGCAAGTAAAGGAAAGGCTATGCATGGCTTTACCAAAAACTATATTCGCGTGGAACTTTCTCCGAAAGAGGCACGTGAAGAATATGATAACGAGATAATTCGTGTAAAACTAGTCGGATTCAATCATGATAAATCGGCTTTGAAATGTGAAATCATCCAATAAAGATGGATAAAGTAGCTATTGTTATATTGAATTGGAATGGAAAGAAGATGCTTGAGAAGTATCTTCCTAGTGTGATAGAGCATTCTCTTTCTGATGCTTCTGTTTGGGTGGCTGATAATGCCTCGACAGATGATAGTATGCATATGTTGGAGACATGTTATCCACAGATTAAGACCTTGGTTTTTGAGCAAAACTATGGCTTTGCAGAGGGATATAACAAAGCCTTTGAACATATAGAAGCTGAATATTATATCTTGTTGAATAGCGATGTTGAAGTGACTCCTCATTGGTTGAATCCCTTGGTTAGATATATGGATTCGCATCCCGAAGTTGCCGCATGTCAACCTAAACTCCTTTCTGAGTATGATAAGGACAGTTTTGAGTATGCAGGTGCATCTGGAGGATTTATAGATAAATATGGTTATCCATTCTGTAGAGGGCGTATCTTTGATGTAGTAGAAAAGGATTCTGGACAGTATGATGATATTGTTGACGTGACATGGGCGACAGGAGCTTGCCTGATGATCAGATCAAAAGATTATCATGAGGTGGGAGGCTTGGATGGAAGATTCTTTGCTCATAATGAAGAGATTGATTTATGTTGGAGGTTGAAGTTGATGGGACGCCGAATAGTGTGTATTCCTGAAAGTAAAGTGTACCATGTTGGTGGTGGAACTTTGCCTAAGGCAAATCCAATGAAGACCTACTTGAACTTCCGTAATAATCTAACGATGTTATATAAGAATCTTCCAGATGAAGATCTCAAACATGTCATGAGAGTGAGATGTATTCTTGATTATATCGCAGCATTTGAGACTCTTCTATTAAACGGAAACTTGGGGGATTTTAAAGCTATCTTTAAGGCTCGTATGGCTTTTAAGAAATGGAAAGATGAGTTTAGAAAAGATCGTTTGAGAATACAAAGTCATCGTGGGGATAAGGGGAATGATAGTAGAAAGAGATATTCAATCTTATGGCAATACTATGCCAAGGGTCATAAAAAATATAACCAGTTACCTCTTTAATAGTGCGACAGTGATGTTGCCAAAATATCAATAAAGAAATTTGGATAATAAATATTATAAAGATTTCGGAAGTTGGATAAGGGAACAGTTTCCTTATCGTGTGCAGAAAATATCTATTGATGCAGGGTTCTCTTGTCCTAATCGGGATGGTAGAATCTCATCGGGTGGGTGTATATATTGCGATAATCGGACATTCAATCCTAGTTATTGTCATCGCCATGAGTCCATTTCTATGCAGTTGGAAAAAGGAAAGAATTTCTTTGGGCGTAAATACCCGGATATGAAATATCTTGCTTATTTCCAAGCTTATACCAATACTTATGCTCCTCTTTCTGATTTAAAAAGAATGTATGAAGAAGCTTTAGAAGTAGAAGATGTCGTTGGAATTGTGATAGGGACGCGTCCAGATTGTGTTAGTGATGAGTTATTGGATTATCTTGCAGAGTTAAATAAAAGAACCTTTGTACTGATAGAATATGGTATAGAAAGTGCTAATGATGAGACACTGCTTAGAATCAATCGTGGACATAATTTTGAATGTTGTAGGGTAGCTGTTGAGAAGGCTCATAATCGTGGCTTGCTTACAGGAGGACATATCATATTAGGTTTACCTGGGGAAGATGCTGAAGAGAGTCTTCGACAGGCTCCGATCATTTCTTCTTTGCCACTTGATATTCTCAAGATTCATCAGATGCAGATTATCCAAGGGACGAAACTTGCCCAGGAATATGCAGCGCATCCCTTTCATGTTTATACCGTAGAAGAATATATAGATTTGATAGTTGCCTATATTGGAAGATTACGTAAAGACTTGGTTTTAGAACGGTTTGTAAGTCAGTCTCCGCCTGAATTGCTTATTGCTCCAAAATGGGGATTGAAGAATTATGAATTTACCAATATATTGAACAATAAATTAAAAGAGGTCTGTGGGGATAAATAAACACACCTGTTGATTATTATTCAATAGGTGTGCTTATATTCTTTAATATTCTTTGTTTTGATCTTTTAAACTTACTCCTTGAGCAGTATCTTTTCCGAGCCAATCATCGATGAGCATTCTAGCAATGCTTAGAGGTTCTGGTATTGTAGGTAAGTTTTCACGGGTAAACCATCCACCTTGAGTCAATTCTTCTTTCTGTATATGAATATCGCCAGAGACGTAATCTGCATGATAGCCTATCATGATTCCACTTGGATATGGCCATGGCTGACTGCCAAAGTATCTTAGGTTTGTAATATTGATGCCTGTTTCTTCCATAACTTCACGATGTACAGCTTGCTCTAAGGTTTCACCGGTTTCCACGAATCCAGCTACTAATCCATAGAATTTAGATCTATAGTTTTTCCCTCTTACGAGTAGAACTTCGTCTCCTTTGTGTATTAAAGTTATAACAGCAGTTGCTAGTTGTGGCCAAACTTCTTTACCACAATTTGTGCATCGTTTGGAGATTTCGGTATGCATTTTCATAGGGGATCCACATACACCACAGAATTGAGTGTTTGCATCCCAATAGATAAGTTCCTGGCATTTACCAGCTTTATCATATAAATTAGCAGGTAATTTATAATATGATTGTCGAAGAGGACATTGTTCCAATTGCTCTTTTTTGATGTTGCAATTATCAGCAATCTGTAATCCTTCAGAAGGGTTATCAATACGGAGTGTTCGTACCTCTGTTCCATCCTCCATCCGGGAGGTACTCATGATGTGAGTCCATGGATGAATTTTAATAGGGCATTCCTCGCTAAGAGGAATGGTGTAATTCTGCTCATCTTGTTTGATGAGCAGAATGTCTGTTTTGCAAAAAATAAACCAATATGCCATTGTTATTTAGCTTTAGGAAAAAGTAATTTATAATCTCTTTCAGCAGCAGGTTTTGCCCAAGCTTCTGGGATAAATTTCCAGTTGTGGTTAGGTTGTGGATTAACAGTTCCCATCTTTTCGATTTCCTTCATCAAGTAATATCGTTGGTCGCGTTCTGATCTCCATATGATGCGGCTTTCCAAACTATCTCTTGGTATTCCTGCACCACGGGTTAGTAACTCTCCGCCACCATTACCGCGATAACTATTTATGGCGACTTTGTACCAAGCTTTTTCATCGAATGGTTTTCCGTTGCTCATACTTAGAATTTTTACCTTTTCCCCATTAGGCTTTGTTACGTCTACCACGTAGTCGATTCCAGCAGCAGAGTCAAAGTTGAATGTAAAGTTTTTAAAACCAGTATGCTGATTATCTCCTTTGCTCAAGTCAAGTAGTAAAAGGTGATCTTCCGGTGTTTTCATGGTATTTACCCATAGGTCATAACTCATTTCCAAGTGTTTTCTGATTTCTTCACCTGTGAGTTTCATGACATATAATTGATTCTCGAATTTGTAAAGGTTGAACATATCGCTAACCCTTACATCTCCAGCAGCAATTTTAGAATCAAAGTTTAATGGAGCATTAAAGGAGACATCAGCTCCTGTGATTTGTAGTTGAAGGTTGAGAATGAAATCTGTAAAAGCACTGTTTCCGAAGAAACTTTCGCGAGTATAAATAGGTGTTTCAAAACGACCAATCTTCTTGTTTACATAATCATTGACCTTTTGGATTTGTGTCTTAAAGTAATCCATAAATTTCTGATCAATTGGCTCAGAAGTGATGTCAACGAGTTTACCCTTTACATCAATATCTCCATTCTTTATTGTAATTTCTGCATCAGCAACAGAGATAGCATTGTTTGCTGGGTCTAGGCATACAACTTTTTGTCCTGCAATATTTGTTATAGTTTCACAGTGGCGTGTATGGTCATGTCCAAAAAGAATCAGGTTGAATCCTGGAACCTCCTTAGCTACTTTTAAGGAAGCATCTTCAACATAGTCAGGTGTTTCTATGCCACCTTTTTCACCACTATGGAAAAGACCAATAATAATATTAGGATTCTCATTCTTTTTGAGGTAATCTATCCAATATTTTGCACAACTTACCATATCCTGGAATCTAAGTCCCTTCCAGATATTTTCCTGCAGCCAGTTAGGTATAGCAGGTGTAATCATACCCAATATAGCAATCTTCACACCATTACGTTTTATGATCTTGTATGGTGGAAGATAAGGCTTATTAGTTTTATCATCGATAATATTAGCACCAAGCATTGGACATTTCACTTCCTTAATCCATTTGTCGTATACAGCATGTCCAGTTTCAACATCATGGTTTCCCATGGTTTCAGCATCATACTTCATGTAGTTGATAACTTCTGCTGCAATATTGGTACTTGTTGTGTCTACATAATTGTAATAGTAGCAAGTAGGTTGACCTTGCAGAATATCACCATTGTCTAATAGGATAAGATTCTTTCCGTATTTCTTACGCAAGCTATTAACATAACTATTTACTCTGGCCAAAGAACCAGGTTTGTCAGTACGATTGATAAAATCATAAGGAAAGAAACTACCGTGAACGTCACTAGTTTCGATGATACGCAGTTTGATAGTTTTTTGCGCCATGATAGGTACATTTGAAATAAGTGCCATAAGTAGCACAGAAATGAACTTCTTCATATTAATGTGTTTATTTTATTGCAAAGATACAAAAGAAGGATGATATAACCTAATTTTGAACTAAGTTTCCATATCTTTGTGTTTTTGGTATGATTTTTGCTAGATGATTTATAGAAATATAAGGAAAGTATTATGGCATTTATAGATTATTATAAGATTCTTGGTGTTGATAAGAACATTCCGCAAAAGGATGTTCGTTCAGCATATCGTAAACGAGCAAAGCAATTTCATCCGGATCTTCATCCGAATGATCCTAAGGCAAAAGCTAAGTTTCAAGCTCTGAATGAGGCTTATGATGTGATTTCAAATCCAGAGAAGCGAGCAAAATATGATAAGTATGGTGAACAGTGGCGTAATGCTGATGCTTATGAAAATGCTTCAGGATTTGGTGGGAGAGGTGGAAATCCTTTTGATGGATTTGATTTCTCTTCTTTTAGTCATGGTGGCGGTGGCTTTTCTAGTTTCTTCCAAGATTTGTTTGGTGGTGCTGGTCCTCGTTTTCATACATCAAGTGGATTTGGGTCTCAGTATTCGGCACCCCAAGATGATGGTGATATTGAATCGAAGGTAACGATTGATTTATATACAGCTCTTCTTGGAGGTGATGTTATCGTTAAATTACCGAACGGCAAGAAGGTGAAATTAAAGATTAAACCAGAAACCCAAGAGGGAACTAAAGTTCGATTAAGAGGAAAAGGAAAAGTTGGTAGTAATGGGATGCAGGGAGATTTGATTATTTGCTATCATGTACAATTACCGACAGGACTAACAGAGCATCAGAAGGCATTGTTGCGAGAGATGCAGCAAGGATAAAAAAAGGTCGATAGAGAAAATTTCTATCGACCTTTTTCTTTATTCGAGAATCTTAATCATGTTGAAAGAACTAATCTTTCCTTCTGGCGATACAGTCGCATTGATTTTAAAGTGTGCTTCTGTTTCTTTCGAAGGGTCTGTTCTGGTGAGGTCCTCACGTGCAGAGAAACTTACCTGATACTCATATTCCTCATCTCCAACTTCTCGTTTCTTAATTTGATAATCATTATTAATATGCCAATTCATATTATTAATATCATCTTTATATATTTTATTCATAAAACTTACCACATCACTCTTTGTAGCGCTACTTTTTCCTAAGAAACTAGACATTACATCTTCTACCTGATCTGTCAGTCTATCTTGATTACGAGAGTTGATACTCTGGAAGAATCTGCGGAATAAAGAGCTGATCATCTGTTTCTCTTGAGGCTGTAAGTCTTTAGATTTTGCCTTTTTGATGTTGTCACGGGCTTCATCTATATGTCCGCCAGCAGGATGCTCTTGAAGATAAGTTTCAAAGGCTTCGATGCTATTTTCTCTTTCTGCAACATTCCAGTCAATAGAATCAATTCTATTCAAGGCTTCTTGGCGATGTTGAGAATTAGGGTGGCTGTTGAGGTACTCTTCAAGAGAAGATTTTGAATTACTCATAAGAGCGTTAGTCCAATCCTGGTCATTCTGTTGAAGAAGAGCAAGGTGAGCTTGGATGGAATCAATATGCGCAGTAGGTGCATCCTTATAAGTATCTAGATAACTTTGTAAAACAGAAGGGTCTGTGCTGGTCATAGCATATTCATAGGCCTCGTTTTCTTTGTTATCTTGTGCAGAGGAATACATATAGTAACCTATTCCTATCACAACCAATGCGATAATAAACGAAATAACATAAAGTGCACTCTTATTCTTTTTCGGTGCTGGGTTGTTATTAGTTTGGTGTGATGTGTTAGGAATAGTTGGCGGTACAATAGGCTTGGTTGGTTCCTTCGTATCTTGTGTTTCCAAAATATCGGGATTGCCTGCAATTTTTACACCGCAATTTGGACAAAATGGTGCTTTGTCACTTACTACGTGACCGCACTCAGGACATTTGATAATTGCCATATTTATTTGTATTAAATTTACTGTAAACTTTCTCTTTATCGATGTCGAAACCTGATTTCTTTCAGTCGATGTTGTCCCATGAACCTACTTTTGTCGACATATCCGTTTATGCCATTTAGATGACCTTTTCCTGTGTATTGCCACATTTCAAAGTCTCTTCCATCGATAAGTCTAGGCTCTCTTCTTGAATATTGAGCAATCATGAGGCGATAACTATCGATTTTACCAGCCAAAGTATGGTCGTAGAAATTGGCTCCTGTATATATTAATGGCTTTTGCCGATAAGATTTTTCGACTAAATGAAGAAATTTAAACAGACTGTCACAGAATTCTTCGACACCAAGCCCACTTCTAGTCTCTACATCGATCATAGGAATCAAGTCTTGATCACTAGGTCTACATTGTGCCATAAAATTTTTTAATTGATCTTCTTGTGGAATTCTTGCGCGATAGAAATGATAAGAACCAACCTTTAAGCCATATCGATGAGCCAGGTCAATATTTGACTTATATTTATCGTCGACACGAGAGCCTCCTTCTGTGGCTTTCAGGTATACATAATGTATATGTCCATTATCGCCAATAGTTTCCCAAAATACATTTCCTTGATAATGGCTTAAATCTATGCCGTGAACATGCCCACAAGTATCTTCACATTCTACTTGTGCCTGAACACCAATGAATGTAAAAAGACTTATAAGAGTTATGATGATTCTATTCATGTTGGCAAAGATACGCATTATTCCTCAATTTCGGAAAGAGACGATGTAAAATTATGTAAAAAGTTACTAGTCGATTCTATTGGAGCATATTTGAAATAACGTATGCAATGGTTGATATTTTTTCTAAAAGTTCCATTTGTTGTATGTACTAGCCCTGCTTCACTTTGTTGAAATTTCCATTCTCTGGTGGTTTCTTCAACAGTTTGGTGAAGCGCTTTTAGTGTCATCTTGTATGCATCTTTTTCTATATGATGTACGAAAGGAATTTCGTCCATCTCAAAACCGAAGAATAAGATAAGAATACTTCCCTGTAATTGAGCAATTCTGCTGATATGGAGTTTCTTCAGCCATGTCTCTAGTTTCACGAAATCTACTTTATCTCCTCTTGTTCGTAAGTATTGACCAATCTGTATAATACCCTTTAGGTTTATATCTAGATTGAGCATGGTCTGTACATTTATTACAATGATCCGTAAGAGATAAATGGTTTCTACTGAAGTATCGATTGAATGATGTTCATCGGTTTGTATTTTTATAAATTTCTTGTGTAAGAAAGGATTCGTCATCTCCGCTTCTGTCGTCGATGACTCTTTTACATTATCCAATAATCGATTTAGTTTTTGTAGCTTATAATTTGTCATGGGCTCCAAAGACTCCTCCGAATTAAAATATTGGATTCTGAGTTTTTTGAATACGTTTCTCTGTATGAAATTCATAAGTTTTCTTTTAACTAAATTTTCTTGGATATCGAAATATAATTGATAAAAGTGCAGCCACGCCTATTGCCATTGGGTAATATAAATAGAGTAGTATGTCTATTGGGTTTATTTTGGCAAGGCCAGCCGCCAATAACATTTGTACACCATATGGTATTAAGCCTTGTATTGTACAAGAGAATGTGTCGAGGATGCTGGCTGCCTTACGATTATCTACACCAAATTTGTCTCCGATTCGTTTAGAGATACTTCCAACGGTTAGAATAGCCACGGTATTGTTAGCTGTACATATATTTACAAGTGAGACTAATGCCGCAATGGAGAACTCTGCTCCCCTCTTACTATTCACGTGTGCGGTAAGTTTTTCTATGATGAAGTCTATACCTCCATTGTTTCGTATGATTTCCAACATACCACCTGCCATCATAGCAATAATTACGAGCTCTCCCATGTTGAGTACACCGTCTCCCATAGCGCCAAACCATCCGTAGATAGAAAAGTCCTTGTTGGCAATTCCTATAATGCCACATAATAATAATCCTAAAGAAAGGACAGCCATTACGTTCATTCCTAGAATGGCAGTAATTAATACGATAAGATATGGTATTACTTTTATCCATTCTACTTTAGCAATCTCTGGAGGTTGCTGTGTTCCCGAGCCTATGATAGAATAAATAATCAAAACGATGAATGCTGCCGGAATTACAATTTGAGCATTCACCCTGAATTTATCGCTCATCCTGCATCCTTGGGTCTGTGTTGCCACAACGGTAGTATCGGAGATAAAGGATAGATTATCGCCAAAGTATGCTCCTCCCACGATGGTTGCTGTCATTAGAGGTATACTGTTACCTGTGGAAGATGCGATGCCTGCAGCTATTGGCACTAAAGCCACGACAGTACCAACGCTTGTCCCTATTGAAATTGAAATGAAACAAGCCGCAAGAAATAGTCCTGGCATAATCATTTCTGTAGGTAAATAGTTGAGAGCTAAATTTACGGTAGCGTCAATAGCACCAATACTCTTGGCAGAAGCAGCAAAAGCACCAGCTAAAACATAGATCCATAACATCAGCATAAGATTGCTAGAACCAGCTCCCTTGCTATAAGTGTCTATACGTTTTCTTACCGGAATTCCACCAGTAATCATGATTGCGTAGATACTTGATATCATGAATGCTACAGATAAGCTCAGATTTGGTTCATTATCCGTCTTGTCTACAGAATATATTGTAAACATGGCGATAAAGAACATTAAAACTATCAATGGTGATAAAGCTAAAAATCCTTTTTTGTTACTCATTTTTATTATAACTGTGTACGTCTGTAGAAATCGACATTTTCTTTACTCAACAGTTCTATAGGCATATAATTTACTGGGTTTACTTTTTTCTTTAAGACGATAGCTTTGAAGAGAGTGTCTATGCATGAGTATCCTTGCTGATAAGCATGCTGTGCGATGAGGAAGGATATGCTACCTTCTTTTAAGCAATTTGCGTTTTTGTTTACCATATCATATCCCATCATTTGTACATCCCTTTTGTTTGATTTCAAGAGAAATTCTCCGACGATGTGCGCTTTAGATCCCATTGTTATGCCGTGATGAACAGCAGGATGCTCCTTGAAGAATTGTTCCAATGCTTTAGTATATTCGCTACGGTTTCCATCTACAGGAAGTTGCAGATCTATAATTTTGATCTCAGGGAAATGATCATGCATATAATGTCTGAAGCCCACCTCACGGTTATCTTGCTGTTTACTGGTTACTAATCCGTTCTTTGTTTGCTTCATGAGCATGATTTCGGTTTCTTTAGATGCAATCAGCATAAGCATTTTTGCAGCGAAATAACCACTTGAGAAGGAATCCTGTCCGAAGAAAGATAAAGGTTTCAAGTCGGGCATATATGAGTCGAGCAAGATGAAAGGAATGTTCTGCTCATGTAGTTTATCTGTGAATTTGCGAGTCTCCTCTAGAGTTGAAGGTACAATAACGACACCGTCAGGTTTCTCGTTTAGTATACTATTGAATTGCTCCTCAAAGGAAGAATCATTAAATCGTTGATAATATTTAATGTCTACCTCGATATGGAAATCACGACGAGTGTCTTCGCATTTCTTAGCGCCTTCTTCTATTTCCTCCCAATAGGCTTCGTGTTCGTGCTTGGGCACTAATAGATAAAAATGGTACTCCTTGTTATATGCAAGAGCACTTGCATACATGTTAGGTTGATAATTCATTTCCTTTAATGCCTTCTCAACCTTTTCTCTTGCAGGTTTTGAGACGTTAGGCCGATCGTGTAAAACTCGATCCACTGTGCCTACAGAAACACCAGCTCTTTCGGCAATGTCTTTGATTCTAATTTTTGAAGCCATATTCTTAAGCGTTTGTTGTGCTCTTTGCGTGCCTCAATGGTTTTAGGTCGCTTGTGTTCGCACACATTATATGTTTACGACCACAAATATATAAAATAAAGTCGAATTGTGCGAATACACAGTCCAAAAAGTGTTGTAAAATGTGTGTTTTTTGTGTTTCCAACTCTTTTTCTCCAATTTTTTCGCAATTTATTTCGTGATTAACAAATAAATCGTTACTTTTGCGAATGGAAGCAAACGATGAAAATAATCTATGATAAACGAAATATAAAACGAATTAGAAAAATGGCAAAAATTGTAACATTAGGCGAAATTATGCTTCGTCTGTCTCCAGAGGGCAACGATCGCTTTATTCAGAGCGATCATTTCCGGATCATTCCGGGAGGAGGTGAAGCTAACGTAGCTGTAAGTTTAGCAAATTATGGACATGAGGCATACTTCGTAAGTAAACTGCCTTCTCATGAAATTGGACAGATTGCAGTAAATGCATTGCGTCGTTATGGCGTGAATACCCAATATATATCCCGTGGGGGAGAACGTGTGGGACTGTATTATGCTGAGACTGGAGCTTCGATGCGTCCATCTAAGGTAATATATGATCGTGCACATAGCTCTATAGCAGAGGCTGAACCTTCAGATTTCGATTTCGATGCGATTATGGAAGGTGCACAGTGGTTTCATTGGAGCGGAATAACTCCTGCAATTAGTGATAAGGCTGCGGAATTGACAAGGTTAGCATGTGAAGCTGCTAAACGTCATGGCGTGACAATTTCAGTGGATTTGAATTTCCGTAAGAAGTTATGGACTTCAGAGAAGGCGATTTCAGTGATGCGTCCTTTGATGAAATATGTTGATGTTTGTATTGGTAACGAAGAAGATGCTCAACTATGTTTAGGCTTTAAGCCTGATGCCGATGTAGAAGGTGGTAAAACCGATGCTTCGGGTTATTACAATATATTTAAAGGTATGATGCAAGAGTTTGGCTTCCAGTATGTTGTGAGTACACTTCGTGAGTCTATATCTGCTTCGAATAATGGCTGGAAGGCCCTTATATATAATGGAAAGGAATTCTATGAAAGTAAGCATTACGATATCAATCCTATTATTGATCGTGTAGGTGGAGGTGATAGCTTCTCCGGTGGTCTTATCCATGGTTTGCTCACTAAAGAGACACAAGGTGAAGCTCTTGAATTTGCTGTAGCAGCATCAGCTTTAAAGCATACTATTCCTGGTGATTTCAATTTAGTAAGTGTATCCGAAGTAGAAAGTCTCGCCGGTGGTAATGCAAATGGTCGAGTACAGCGTTAAACTGATAAAAGAATATAAGTCATGGCAAGATTCAATAAAGTACAGGTTATCACAGCGATGAAAGATACGGGAATGGTTCCTGTATTTTTCAATAGCGATTTAGATATTTGTAAAAATGTGATAAAGGCATGTTACGATGGTGGAGTTCGTGTATTCGAATTCACGAATCGTGGTGACTTCGCTCATGAAGTCTTTGGAGAACTAGTAAAATGGGCAGCTCGTGAATGTCCAGATTTAATACTTGGTGCAGGAACTATTGTGGATGCTCCTACAGCAGCTCTTTATTTGCAGCTTGGCGCCAATTTCATAGTAGGTCCTAACTTTAATCCAGAGATAGCTCCAGTATGCAACCGTCGTTTAGTACCATATTCTCCAGGTTGTGGTTCTGTAAGTGAGATGAGTAATGCTCAGGCTGCGGGTTGTGATATTACCAAAATATTCCCAGCAGGTAATGTTGGTGGTCCTTCGTTTGTAAAAAACGTATTAGGTCCATTGCGTTGGAGCAATATTATGGTAACAGGAGCTGTTGCTCCTGAACGTGAGAATCTTACAGAGTGGATCAAGGCTGGTGTACTTTGTGTAGGTATGGGTAGTAAACTATTTCCGAAGGACGTGATCGCTGCCAAGAATTGGAAAGCAATTACCGATAAATGTGTGGAAGCATTTGGATATATTAAAGAAGCAAGAGCATAAAACTCCTCATATTGTGAGTATCATTATCATGTTGATAATGGCACTCACATTTTTTTCGGCTTGTTCACCATCGCATCGCGATGAAGTAGATGAGCTGAATATCAAATCTTATGCGTATCATTATCAGGATTTGGATTCTGTACGTTTCTATGCTTTAAAAGCATTACAACTATCTAGCGATTATGATGCGGGACAGGCTGAGGCCTTTAATAACTTAGCTTTTGTGAGCATAATTAGAATGGATTACATAGGTGCTCGCAAGATATTAGCACAAGCCGAGTCTATCACAGATAATCAAATAGAACAGCTTATAGCTGATGTGCAGATGATGCGTCTTTGTCAGCGAGAGTCACGCAACAAAGAATTCTATGTATATCATGAGCGTGCACAGAGTCGACTAAAACGAATTAACGAAGAAAAGAATACACTTTCTGAGCATTTGCGTAAACGATTACTTTATGCCCAGTCTGAATTTAATATTGTTACAGCTACCTATTACTATTATGTAGGTTTGTATAAGCCTTTTAGAGAATCTTTAAAGGCTATCGATCCTGATGAAGTAGAGCAAGATACGGCCCAATATCTTAATTATTTGTATAATATAGGTTCCGGAGGCGCTATTATTAGAGAGTCAGCTGACGAGGTGTGTCTCTCAGAATTTGATTACCTCTTGAAATGTTACTTGCTGGCCAGTGATAGATATCCTTTTTGGGCAGCGAACTCCCTTCAAGCAATGAGTGAACACTTAAATAGTCCTCATCAACTGGATCTTTTGCTTAAGAATGATCTTCCTGCAATAAAATATATAAACACCGACCAGATGCCAGATCACCTTCTTGCAGGAAATTTAGCGGAGCGTGCTTTATATTTATTCAGTCAGTATGGTGATGTTTATCAGACAGCAGGTGCTAATCGTACATTGGCAGAATGTTATTGGAGTATTCATGACTATCGTTCTGCGATTTCATGTCTTGGAGATGCCTTGAACAGAAATAAAGCAATTTCTCAAGCACCCGACCTTGTGGCGTCTATTCGAGAACAATTAAGTTTGAGTTATTCTGCTCTAAACGATAAGGCCTCAAGTGATTATAATCGTAATATCTATCTTGACATGCAAGAGCAGACTCGTCAGGATCGACAGTTGGAAGCCCGTGCAGAACTTCTTAATCAAAGTACTTCTCAACTTAACTGGATGCTTCTTGCGGTTGCTGTAGCCATCGTTCTGTTGTGCGTACTACTCTTTTGGTTTAGTAGATTACGTAGAAATGATGATTTGCAGTTTACGCTAAATAAATTGTTGGAGCCTTTGCATACATGGATGAAGCAGAACCTACAGGAATCTCGCGAAATTAATGATAAGTTTGAAGAGATTGATGAACAAATTCAGGTTGCGCAGATTCATATGTTGGCTAATAAAAAGCGAAATCTAGAACAGCGTGCTAAAATACAATTAGTGAATGAAGTTACTCCGTTTATAGACCGTATGCTTAACGAGGTGGACCGTCTTGGGGATAGTCAGGAATCAGACGAAACTAAAAAACAGCGTTACGATTATATCGTAGAACTTACAGATAAAATTAATGATTATAATAATGTGTTAACTCAGTGGATTCAACTCCGACAAGGAGAATTGAACCTGAATATCGAAAGTTTCAAGTTACAAGATCTTTTTGATATTGTGAAGAAGGGTAGGATGAGCTTTCAGCTTAAAAACTTGGAACTTGATGTCCATGACACCTTAGCTGTAGTCAAGGCAGATAAGACATTGACGCTCTTTATGCTCAATACGTTAGCCGATAATGCTAAGAAGTTTACTCCTGCAGGTGGTAAAATAACTATTGATGCCGTATCGGCCGAAAAATATGTGGAGATCAGCGTTTCCGATACAGGAGAAGGGATGTCGGAAGAGCAAGTGAGTCATATATTCGACCGCAAGCCTATTTTGGATGAACAGATCAATAACATACCGAAAGAGCAGAAGTCGCATGGCTTTGGATTACTAAACTGTAAAGGAATCATTGAGAAATATAAAAAAGTAAGTTCTTTGTTCTCTGTGTGTGAAATCTCAGCAGAGAGTCATCATGGGAAAGGATCAACGTTCAGATTTCGGCTTCCAAAAGGTTTTGTTCGATTCATATTGTTACTATGCATGGTCATGACAAGCATGTATAGTATGGCAAAAGGTACATCCGATTATGGTAAGAAGGCTGCACTATTTGCTGACAGTGCATATTTCAGTAATATCGAGGGCACTTATGATCGTACTCTCGTGATGGCAGACTCAGCCCGTAAATACCTAAACCTTATTTATTTGAGTCAGCATCCTAAGGGACGCCATCTGATGGTCAAAGAAGCATCTTCGGGAGTTCCTTCCGAGATCATTTGGTTTCACGATAGTGTCAAGGTAAATTATAACATTATCCTTGATATTAGAAACGAGAGCGCGGTAGCAGCCCTAGCATTACATAAATGGGATTTGTATCATTACAATAACTCCGTTTATACCTTACTGTTCCGCGAACATTCTGCCGATAATACCCTTGCTACCTACGTACGTACTATGCAGCAGGCAGAGAACTCTCGTATTGTGGCCATTGTGTTGCTGATTTTGGTTCTGCTTTTGATTCCTGTCGCATCTTATTTCCTCTTTTATCGTCATAAAATCTTCTTCAAATATTGTGTGGAGAAGGTCAATGGAGTGAATGATATTTTGCTGAAATCGGAAACGAGTGAGAATAAACTGAAACAGATTGATCAAATTTGGTCACCTCATACACGTTCTTCAGTAACTGGTGATGTCAATGCAGCATCATTGAATCCTTTGATTGATAAGATACGGGATGCTCTCAAGAACAATATTGCCGTCACCAATCATCAAAAAAATCAGATGACTTTGGCCCGTGATGAGTTACGACGTGTAGATTATGAGAATGCCCGTCTGCATATCAGTAATAGTGTACTGGAAAATTGTCTATCTACGTTGAAGCATGAAACTATGTACTATCCTTCGAGGATTAGACAACTTATTACCTTGGATACTAAAGAAATCTCAGTTATTAAAGACGTAGCAGAATATTATAAAGAACTGTACACACTTCTCAGTGCTCAGGCGATGCGTCAGATCGAGGGTAATATTAAATATGATATTGATCTTATACACTATCTTTTCGAAATACTGAATAAAGTGTGTGGTTGCCTTCTCCGTGAGGCAAAGATAGTAGAAAAGGATGATAGATATGTTGTCATTACTCAAAGAATGAATAGTCTTTCGCTTACTGATGATCAGTGCCGTTTGTTGTTTACGCCGATGACGTGTGATATCAGATTCTTACTATGTAAGCAAATTATCAGAGAGGTGGGTGAAGTGACCAATCTAAGAGCCTGTGGTATACAAGCTCTGCGTCGTGCCTCTACTGTTGAAATAGAAATAATAATGCCAAAAAGAATATGGAAAAATTTAAAGTAATTATTGTAGAAGATGTTCCTTTAGAGTTGAAAGGTACAGAAGGCATTTTCCGTAATGATATACCTGAAGCCGAAATTGTTGGAACAGCAGATAGTGAAGTAGCATATTGGAGACTTATCAATCAGCAACTTCCAGATCTGGTGTTGCTCGATTTAGGTTTGGGAGGTAGTACGACGGTAGGTGTAGAGATCTGCCGTAATACTAAGGAAAAGTATCCTAATGTCAAGGTATTAATATTCACAGGTGAGATCTTAAACGAGAAATTGTGGGTAGATGTGCTTGATGCTGGTTGTGATGGTATTATCTTGAAAAGTGGAGAACTCCTTACGCGTGGTGATGTGGCAAGTTGTATGGGTGGTAAGAAACTTGTTTTCAATCAACCGATTCTACAGAAAATTGTTGAGCGTTTCGAGAAAAGCGTTAACAATCAGATACTTCGTCAGGAGGCTCTTGTCAACTATGAGATTGATGAATATGATGAACGTTTCTTACGTCATCTTGCTTTAGGGTATACCAAAGAACAAATTACAAATCTGCGCGGGATGCCTTTCGGTGTGAAGAGTTTGGAAAAACGTCAGAATGAATTGGTTCAGAAACTCTTCCCTGATGGTAATGGAGGTGTTGGCGTGAATGCTACACGTCTAGTTGTCAAGGCTTTGGAACTTCGTATTTTAGATATCGATAATCTACAACCTGACGAAGAGTGAAACAGCGATATTATCATATCACTTCATGGATATTCATCTGGCTGGCAATTATCCAGCTAGTGGTAATTTTTAGTTCGTGGCTCATTACCTCTCTGGTACCGAATGTTCACATGCTATCCTTATTGAGTAGTGAAGGTATCAGATGGTATTTGGGTGGCGTTGTGGATGATTTAGCTTCTCCGGTATTGGTATGGATCATCTTATGTTGTATCACGTATGGTGCAGTTGTTAAGAGTAGGATATTACATTTCAATCGTCATGAATACCGCCAGCGTATAGGTATTCAACTCGCCGTACTGGAGTTATTTATCTCTATTACGATAATGACTTTGCTTACGGCTGTTCCTCATGCCATTCTGTTGAGTGTGAGTGGTGATTTGTTTCCGAGCGGTTTTTCGCGCAGTATAGTTCCTGTTATTACTTTTACGATTAGCGTGATGAGTGTCAGTTTTGGAACTGTGAGTGGTAATCTTAAACGTGTGGAGGATGTGGTAGAAGCTATTACCGTAGGACTGGGATGGGGGAGCCCGCTTATTGTTATTTACATCGTACTGTGCCAATTGTTATACTCCTTTGGCTTTGTATTTTCTGTGAACTTCCCTTAATAATGTTGATAACAGGAATCGTTGTATAGGTAAATTAAAGAAAAGATACATTTGGCAAAGAGAATGATACAAAGAAATGAACTGTAATTGTCTCTTTTTTCGTACCTTTGTTGCGAAATAATCGAAAGACAATGAAAAATATCATGAGTAAATATCCGAAACAAAGTTTCGCTCTTCTTTTTGCGATTTGCGTTTTTTCTTTTTGGATGTTTCGTTTTCCTTTTGTGCTGGCTTACCAGGAACAGATGCAATTGTTTCTTTGGAATGATTCTTTTCTGATGGAATATTTAACATTCCCAGGTGGTATAGCCAGTTATTTAGGCCAGTTCTTGGTACAGTTCTTTAACAACATTTCATTAGGATCCTTGATTATGACATTGGCTATTACTGGTGTACAACAGTTATGTTGGAGAATAATCATAAGACAACAGGTAAGTGATGCTCTTTATCCACTTAGTTTTCTTCCTGCTTTGGGCTTGTGGTTAGTGATGGCTGATGAAGATGTACTGATGACTTATGTCGTGGCCGTTCTAGTATCGCTCTTGATGATGTGTTTTGTTCCACGGCGACCTCTCTTCAGATTGCTGTATCTTCTTTTTATATCGACTGTAGGTTTTTGGATTCTCGGTATAGCAGTCTTGATGCCAGTAGTATATATCGGTTTTGTATTTGCGAATCGTCATAAGACTATTGATATAATTATGGGTGTGATAGGTATCTGTATAGTATTTGTGTGTGCATATGCCAGTGCGTGGATCGTGCCATATCCTTTAGTTAGGATTATGAAAGGTATAGACTATTTCAGATTTCCTATAGGTTTTGATGTATGGCTCTACCTTTGGATGGTTTTTGCGTTATTAGTATTAACTTTGTCGCCTGTTGTTCAAAAACTATCGGTTCCTATATCGGTTACAACCCGTTTCTTTTTAGGAATATTACTTGTGGGTGTTGTTGCAGGTATTAGCCTTCCTTTGGTTTACAATCGCGATGTTTATGATGACATCGAGTATGATTTCTTAGTACGTACACAACGTTGGCAAGATATCATTAATAAATCAGCAGAAATGGCACCTGTGTCAAGTACTGCGGAATGTGCCGTGGCATTGGCACAATGGAAAGAACAGCAGATGACGAATCAACAGTTGTTAATGTTCATGAAACGTGCCAACCGTATGCCTAAGACAGAACTCACAGTGATGATGCTGAATGAAATCTATTTTCGGGTGAACATGGTGAATGCTTCACAGCGTTTCGCCTTTGAAGGTGTCGAGTTTATTCCAAACTATAAGAAGAGTGGGCGATTGATTAAACGACTTGCCGAGACAAATTTGGTGAATGGAGAATATGATGTGGCCCGCAAATATCTGCAGATGCTACAAGAAACTATCTATTATCGTGAGTGGGCTGATAAGACAATGAGTCTCGTAGATCATCCTCAACTTATTCTTCAGCATCCACTCTATGGACTGATGCGTAAGTATTTGTCGCATAAGGATACGATGTTCATTTAATGTTTCCGTGTAAAGGTTAAAAGCTATGATAACAGAAAATAGAATTTACGTTTTGATATGAAAAAGAGTTTTTCAAAATATATAATAATCAATGTGATTGTGTTGTTACTCCTTATATGTGTTCTATCGGCTTGCAGCTCTCGTCCTGATGATTCAATCCCTCAAAGTCGTTTACCTCATATCTATCCCGACTATGCTGGTGTGACGATTCCGGTAGGTATTTCACCTATGAATTTCAATATTGTTGAGGCTGAAGAAGATGCTTATGTTGAGGTTGAGGGTTCTAAAGGAGGAAATATGAAAAGTACTGGTTGCTTGGCTCATTTCGATGTGGATGAATGGCATGACCTTGTTGCCCAAAACCAGGGAGGTCAACTCTTATTCAAAGTATATGTGAAACGGTCAGGAGAATGGTATAGCTATCGACCATTTTCAATGTATGTCAGTAAGTATGCGCTTGGAGAGTGGGGAATGACCTATCGTTTGGTAGCTCCAAGTTATGAGATATTCAGTAAGATGGGTATTTATCAGCGCAACCTAAGTAATTTCGACGAGGAGGCTATATTGGAAAACACACAGGTACCGGGAATGTGTATCAATTGCCATACCAGTAATTGTACTAATCCTGATGCTTTTACTTTTCATGTGCGTGGAGAACATGGTGCTACCTTTGTAAGATATAACGGCAAGGATGAATGGTTGAAGGCCAAGAATGAAGAACTTGGTGGTTCTATGGTATATCCATATTGGCATCCAAGTGGGCGCTATTGTGCGTTCTCTACCAATGATACCCATCAGATGTTTCATTCTACGCCACATGAGCGCATCGAGGTGTATGACAAGAAATCTGATGTGTTGGTATATGATGTCATCCATCACCGTATCCTTACAGATTCTCTCATTTCGACTAAAGAATGGAGTGAGAATATTCCAGTCTTTTCACCGGATGGTAAAAGTTTATATTTTGTATCAGCTCGTCAACAGGTATATCCAGAAGATTATAAGAAGCAACGTTACAATCTCTGTCGCATATCCTTTGATGCTGCTACGGGAAAGTTTGGTAACACGGTAGATACTTTGATAGATGCTGAATCTATGGGCAAGAGTGTCACATGGCCCCGACCATCATATAATGGCCGGTATATTATGTATACATTGATGGATTATGGATATTTCTCCGTATGGCATAATGAGAGCGATTTATGGTTGTTGGACTTGAAGACTGGTGAGAACCGCCCGTTAACGAATGTAAATAGTAAACGGTCGGAGAGTCTTCATAATTGGAATATAAATAGTCATTGGTTCTTCTTTACGAGTCGTAGAGATGATGGACTATACACGCGAATTTATTTCTCTAGTATCGATGACCATGGTAAGGCGACCAAACCATTTTTGTTACCTCAGCAGAATCCTTTGGTATATTATCGTCGGTTAATGTATTCGTATAATACTCCAGATTTCACCCTAAAACCGGTGAAATTGAATGCTCATAAAGCTGGTGAGGCTATAGAGTGCGATGAACGTATAGAAACGAAGTTCTAATTGATAGCGCTCTCTTAAATGTATAAATCTGAATTATCGAATGATGATAAGAGAGAAATAGGGCAGTTCTCGCTGCTCTATTTCTTTTGGTTGTTGTAGGTGGATTTGTTCAGTGGTGCCGATATTTTCAAAATAATCATATTTATACTGTGGATTGTTTTGTATAAATGACATGATTCTATTACGACAAGCAGATAACTTCATGATGACTATTGTATGATTATTACTGAGTAAGTTGCTGAGCATATCTTCATCGAAAGTACCAGGAAGAACAACAAGTTTTTCTTGTTGACTGACTAACGAAAGATTAGCCATAGAAGCTGCAGCAGAGATGGAATTGATTCCTGCAATCTGCTCTATATCAACATTTTTCGATTTAAGAATATCAAGCATATAGTGAATAGAACCATAGATCGTAATGTCACCTTCTACACCGAATACCACCTTCCTTCCAGTCCTCTGTAAGTCTATTGCCTTTTGTGCAAGTGTATTGTAAACAGCAAGTGTATTTTCTCGATGCCGAGACATAGGAAGATAATAAAACATTACATCAGAAGTTATTTGATGTGCTTTTATGATATCAAAAGTTCTTGAAACTATCCTATTAGTATCATTGTTTTCTCTTAAATGTTTGGTGGATAAATTGTCTATAGATTTTTCGGTAGTAGGAAGAAAAATCATATCGGCATTTTTCAATTTCTTCAAAGCCTGAAGAGTAATCATTTCAGGATCTCCAGGACCTAATGATACAAAATATATAGGATATGTTTTCATTTCAAAGTTATGATATTTATCTTCGATTTATTATCTCTTTATTTCTTCTCTGTTATTTCAGAACCAATATATTTCCGGCTTACAATAAGTAGGATAGTTGGATGTATGCTATAACTTTGAGGCGTCATATCATAAGTTCTGTATCCCAATATGATTTTATTTTTATCGCGAGTCAATTTAATGTTACTGATTTTGGTAGCACGATTTGTTTCCGGAAAAACTTTGGCAATAACAAAATATTTATCGAAGTCGATATTAGTTGGAGCACCATCCTTGCCCATTATAGCTGCACTTCCGAAATAATTATCCAGTTCTTTCTGACTTTGTAATTTTAAAAGTTGTTCACCTTGAGGCGCATCATTACGATAGAAATAATGATAAGCCTCTTTAAAATTAATGCTTTCTTTACTTCCTGTGCATGAACTCATTATGAGAAGCACGAGGGAAAATACTGCTAAGAATTTAATATTTCTCATATACTAACTTAGTTTGATTTGTTAATATAATGCAGAAAAAGTAGAAATCTTGCTTAAGAAAGAGTATTTACTGATAATTATTTTCATTTTTCAGCTGATATTAATTCTTTAAGGCATTCTGGCAATTCTACATGATCACAGTTGATATTTGCCAATAAAGTCTCACCATTCTTGGTGATACTAAACTTCATACATCTCAAATCCTCCTTGCAAGCATGACGGCAAATCAGTTTCTTTTTCTCCAAAGAAGCTAAGACCTTAGAAGTATTGGAGTGGGTGAGCTCCATCTCTTTAGCGACTTCACCAGATGAGATGTTTCTTCTGTCAGATACGATGCAAAGCAGCATGATCTCATTGATATTGAGACCAAACTGCTTCTGTAGTGTCTGCTCAAAAGCACTTATCATTCGATAAATGCTTCTGATGTGGCATAGACATTCTTTTTTCATTTTAAGATACTTTTGATGGCGTTTTCTAACTGTGTGTGATCCATTGCTCCAACTTGCATCTGAGGTTTCCCTTCCTTAGGGATGAAGAGAAGTGAAGGTATGGAGCGTATGCCAAACATTGCAGAAAGTTCTTGTTGTTTATCAACATCCACTTTATAGAAATCTACTTTCCCGTCATATTCTTTTGCTAATGAATCCAGAATAGGCGCAGTTGCTTTGCATGGCCCACACCATACAGCATAGAAATCGATGACAGCAGGACGTTCACCCTTAAATTTCCACTCCGTAGGATTTGCTTCATAATCCATGATGTTGTTTTTAAAAGATTCTAAAGTCAACTCTTTTACGTTCATTTTCTTATCCTCCTTATTTTTTTGTTCTTTTTCTATAGTCGTTTTCTTCTCGTTTTTTGTTCTACAACTTGTTGGTAAAACAGTTAGACCGAGCATCACTGCGATGATGATTTTTGTCTTCATTGTTTCTTTATTTTGTTTTTAAATTTAATTGTTCTTCAAGAAATTCTGCCGCATCAGCCACGCAATCATTGCATGGACGAAGTACTTGATGTGTCGCAACGCCTTTTAGTTCTTTGCAAATGGTACTACCGTTGCGAGTTTTAAACTTCTCCATAATGGTTCGCATTTCTTTCATGGACTGTACCTTGTCCTTACGGTTTAAACCTAGTACGACGCCTGCGCCAACCAAACTCCCACAGGTGCCTTCCATACATCCCATTCCTACGCCAAAGGCATTGGTAACATTCTTGATAGTTTCCTCGTCGATACCGGTAAAATCGCAATATGTACAGGCTATGGCCTGTGCGCAGTTATAGCCTTTTACTTTTCTTTCTACCGCTTTTTCTATTCTTGATTCCATATATTATTCTTTGTTTTTTGCTTTACATATCATTTGTGTCATATTCCCCATAGGACAGAATGTACACCATGTGCGTGGACGATATATTATGGTGAGAATGATCCCTACAATGAGAGAGGTGAGCATAATGCCGTATAACCCGAAAGCAAACTGAGCTACCCAAGGCTCTACCGCTACGGGGTATGCCCAATGCCAAGGTACATCAAAGGTCCATAAGAGATGAATAGTTTGGTGTAGTTCTTTCGCACCTTTTGCTACCATAATTGTAAGAATTAGCATCTGCATAAAAAAGAACATAAAGAATACTAGAAAGGTATTTCTAAACCAGTGGGATGATAACCATCTGGGAGCTAGTTTCCTTCGTGTTAACCCTAGTGTGTTACCTAGATGCATAAACAATTGCCCGCGACCACAATAGTTATTACACCAAGTTTTATTACCTTGGGTGGCAGCGATAATCAGAGGAATGATTATACAAATCATACCTAACCATGCAAATATTATGTTGAAAAATCCTATTGTGAAGTATGCTGCTGATACAATCCACATATAGTCATACCATTTTTTCTGTTTCATACTGCTCTTAATACTTTATGAATAGCTCCGGCAGGACATGCCTTTTCACATTTGCCACAGCCTATGCATTTATTTTCATCTACTAAGGAGTAGCATCCTTTGTAAATTGTTATAGCTCCTTTGGGACAAACTTTCATGCATACTCCGCAAGCTACGCAATGATCGGTCTCTACTTCTGCTTTATATTTGCTGATTCTCATATGTATATATTTTCCTTTGGAAACATTTGCAAAAATACGCTATATTGCTTTATCAAACAAATTTCTTGTGGAAAATAATCGTATTATTAACATAATTTACGAATGTGATGTGGAAAATAAATACTTATTATGAACATATGTTCGTAATAATTTCTTAACTTTGCCTTGTGATTACGAACGTATGTTCATAATAAGTTTGATATATGGTAAGACCAAAACATAACAGAATAGTATCAAAATCTCCCATAATATCAGGCTTTCGACCTTATGGTCGTTGCTGTTCAAAGGGAGAATGTGTGCAGATGAAATATGACGAGTATGAAGTAATACGTCTCATAGATCATGACGGAAAGATGCAGGCAGAAGCCGCAGAACAGATGAATATCTCTCGCCCTACGCTCACAAGAATCTATGCTTGTGCGCGTAAGAAATTGGCTATTGCATTAGTTGAAGGAAAACGTATTGTGATTACTAACGATAATCTTGATTTCAAGACTTATCAACAACAAAAAACAAATATACAAGTTATGAATCAGAAAATTGCGATCCCTACATGTGAGGGAAAACTTTGGCAACATTTTGGTAAAGCTCCAGAAGTGACTTTTGTAACAGTTGAGAATGGTGAAGTAAAGGAATCTGTTGTTATGCAGGCTCCTGAGCATGAGCATGGTGCAATGCCTAGGTTTATTGCTGCTCAAGGTGCTACAGATGTGCTTTGTGGCGGTTTGGGGCAAGGTGCTGTAAATATGCTTAATCAATTGGGTATTCAGGTGCATGGTGGTGCGCCAACGATTGCTGTTGAGGAAGTGCTGAGTCAGTATCTTGGTGGAACAATCGTTTATGGAGACAGTAGTTGTCATCATCATTGTGATCATCATCATGAATAAAAGGATTGGCGATAGATTTTATTCTATCGCCTTTTTTTGTTTATATCCTTTCATATCTGGAAAAAAGAGATTATTTTTGTGTTCATATACGTAAATATCAGATTATGATGCAAATATGGATAAGTGCCGCAGGATTATGCGGGGCAACATTGGTTGGAGCATTGTTGGGATTCCTTATCAAGGAATTACCACATAAATGGAATGATACGGTGTTAGGCTATTGTGCAGGTATTATGCTAGCAGCGTCGACATTTGGTCTCATAGTTCCTGCCTTTGATATGACTACAAGTACAACTTGGTGGATCGTAGTTGTTGGTGTGATGGTAGGAGCTTTATTTCTGAATGTACTCGATCTTGTTACTCCCCATTTACATCATATTACAGGTTTAGATCCAGAAGAGCACCGTAACAATAAGACTCTTAATCACATATTACTCTTTGTGATGGCGATAGCTTTGCATAAGATGCCAGAAGGTATGGCTGCAGGTGTAAGCATGAGTACTACAGAGCCGGATTGGTCGGTGAGTTTTGGTATCGCATTACAGAATATTCCGGAGGGAATGGTTATCATAGCCCCGTTACTTGTGGCCGGTGTCTCTAAACTTCGTACAATGTTTATTTCGATAGTCATAGGATTGCTTGAGGTTATCGGCGTATGGATAGGTTTCGGATTAGGTTCAGTTTCAGAAACCTTGTTACCAGTGATGCTTGGTTTTGCAGGTGGTGCTATGTTGTATGTAACGAGTGATGAGATGATTCCGGAGACACATGCGCATGGTTATCAAAAACAGGCCACATATGCATTGCTACTTGGTTTTATGACCCTGATATTGATGGATAAACTGGTATAAAGCCATAAAATGTGATGAATAAATAAGGAGAATGACAAAGAAAACACGAATAATAGTATTGAGCGATAATCGTTCGAATGATTGTCGATTGCAGACAGAACACGGTTTGTCTGTTTATATGGAGAGTACTTCGGGGAAATTCTTGTTAGATACAGGTGCTTCCGATCTTTTCGTTCGTAATGCAGAGAAATTGGGAATAGATCTTTCTGATGTAGATTATTGCCTGATTTCACATGGGCATAATGATCATATAGGCGGATTGATGGCTTTTTTAGAGATTAATAAAAAAGCAAAGATTATTCTTTCCTCATATATTCCAGGGTCGGTATATGTTTCTGTTCGTAGATATCAGCATTCCATTACGGGAAATGTGGATTTTACTAAGTACAAAGATCGTTTCATCTTTGTGCGAGAGAATACCATCATAAATGATATTCATGTTTATGCTGATATCAGTATGCGTCATACATTTCCTTTAGGTGATAAAAACTTGTTAATACGTGATGAGACAGGAAATCTCGTTAAAGATACATTTCGGCATGAATTGGCATTTGTCGTGGATGGTATACTCTTTACTGGATGCGCTCATAATGGTATTATCAATATTCTTGGAAGTGTAGATACACCGTTCCATATCAGTATAGGAGGTTTCCATCTGTTAGATTCGCATATCGATCAACATTATGAGTCAGATGACCAACTCCGGTTGATAGCATCCTATTTGGCTCAACACTATTCCAAAGTTCAATTCTATACAGGTCATTGTACGGGTGATCATAGTTTTAGTATACTCGCGAATACAAATGATAATCTTCATCAATTTTACTGTGGAGCAATTATCGTAGGGTAGGTGAGTAAAAAAATAGGGCGTATCTTTTTTGATACGCCCTATTTATATAAGTTAAGGTATCAATTACTTGTTACCTTTTTCCATTTCTTCCTTCAACTTAGCAAGTGCGTCGAGGTCACCAAGAGTTGTACCTGCAGCAACATTGTTGATAACAGGAGCCTCTGCCTTGTGAGCTGTGTGCTTGCGAGCTGGCTTGAAGTCGTCCTTAACCTCCTCGAATGTACGAGAGTGAGAAAGGATGATACGCTTAGTATCCTTAACGAACTCGATTACCATGAAGTCAAGTTCCTCGCCCTGCTGAGCCTGAGTGCCATCCTGCTTTACAAGATGCTTAGGAGTAGCGAAGCCTTCACCACCCTCATCGAGAGTGATAACAGCACCCTTATCCATCATCTCAGTGATCTTGCCATGGTGTACAGAACCTGGAGTGTAAAGAGTCTCGTAAGTATCCCAAGGGTTATCCTCGAGCTGTTTGTGACCAAGGCTCAAACGGCGGTTCTCCTTGTCAATATCGAGAACAACAACGTCGATTTCAGCACCTACAGAAGTGAACTCTGAAGGATGCTTAACCTTCTTAGTCCAAGAAAGGTCACTGATATGGATCAAACCATCAACACCTTCCTCAAGTTCTACGAAGATACCGAAGTTAGTGAAGTTGCGAACCTTAGCAGTGTGCTTGCTACCTACAGGGTACTTAACCTCGATAGTCTCCCAAGGATCTTCCTTAAGCTGCTTGATACCAAGGCTCATCTTACGCTCATCGCGGTCGAGAGTTAAGATAACTGCCTCTACTTCGTCGCCAACCTTCATGAATTCCTGAGCAGAACGCAAGTGCTGGCTCCAAGACATCTCTGATACGTGGATAAGACCCTCTACGCCTGGCTGAATCTCTACGAATGCACCGTAGTCTGCCATAACGACAACCTTACCCTTAACGTGATCGCCAACCTTCAAGTTAGCATCAAGAGCATCCCATGGATGTGGAGTAAGCTGCTTCAAACCAAGAGCGATACGCTTCTTCTCCTCATCGAAGTCGAGGATAACAACGTTGATCTTCTGGTCAAGAGCAACAACCTCGTGAGGATCGCTTACGCGGCCCCAAGAAAGGTCTGTGATGTGGATAAGTCCGTCAACACCACCGAGGTCAACGAATACACCATAAGATGTGATATTCTTAACGGTACCCTCAAGGATCTGACCCTTCTCGAGCTTACCGATAATTTCTTTGCGCTGTGCTTCCAACTCAGCCTCAATAAGAGCCTTGTGAGAAACAACTACATTGCGGAACTCCTGGTTGATCTTTACAACCTTGAATTCCATAGTCTTGCCTACGAATACATCGTAGTCGCGTATAGGATGAACGTCAATCTGACTTCCTGGAAGGAAGGCCTCGATTCCAAATACGTCAACGATCATACCGCCCTTGGTACGACACTTGATGTAACCCTGGATAACCTCTTCGTTTTCAAGAGCAGCGTTAACCTTATCCCAACTCTTAGCCAAACGAGCTTTCTTGTGAGATAATACTAACTGACCACGCTTGTCTTCCTGATCCTCTACATAAACCTCTACCTTGTCACCAACTTTGAGGTCTGGGTTGTAGCGGAACTCTGAAGCAGGGATGATACCATCGCTCTTGTAGCCGATGTTTACGATAACCTCTTTCTTATCAGCAGAGATTACAGTACCTTCTACTACTTCGTGCTCCTGAATTTTGTTAAGGGTTTCGTCATAAGCCTTCTCAAGATCGGCTTTCTTGACGCTTGAACTTGCGCCATTTTCGAATTCTTCCCAATCGAAATTGTCCAATGGCTGAACGTTCTTTAAATCTGACATAAATTAAATAAATTAAATAATTAATAAAGTTTGACTTTATATTGATTAATATGTATCTGGGCACACTTCACCCAAATCGGGTGCAAAATTACATAAATATCATGATATAACATGCTGAAAATGAAAGAGTTTTGTGCGGGTTATATATTTTTAACATTTAAGATTGATATTTTTTACTGTCTATGCAATAAATCAGCAATGTTATCGTTATTAACGCGCATGAGAAAAATTGGTCGGCTTATATACATATTAGGTATATTGTTTGCGACATCACTTGCGTCGTGTATGGATGATGAATCTTATTCATCATCTGAAGCTTGTTTGTTGACTTTCTCAGAAGATACAATCGAGATGGATACGCTTTTTTCGCATGTCCCTTCGGTAACTCGTGCTTTCTGGATATATAATCATTCAGATGCGAACCTTAAGTTCTCAGTAAAACTGAAAGATGGGAACCAGTCGGGCTTTCGTGTTAATGTCGATGGTGTAGATTTGGTGAGAAATGGTTATCAGTTTGCTGATCTTAGGTGAGAAAAAA
>Ga0256404_1001845_pt1 | contig 49171 bp, 43 predicted proteins | sample RumenRJG_01DNA_FD_185990 | JGI IMG/M metagenome (GOLD analysis project Ga0256404, IMG submission 185990) | Bovine rumen microbial communities from Lethbridge, Alberta, Canada - RJG_01 | ecosystem: Host-associated > Mammals > Digestive system > Stomach > Rumen | place: Canada: Alberta | collected...
TTGTAAAAATCTTTCCTATTCCTTAAAACCTATTCCTTAATCGTTGTTTTTGTAGCTAAGTCATGCAGAACTTCTTCGTGCACTAAGAAAAATTTTCTTTATAGCCATGCCGCAAATTTTAGATACTTTATCCGTTTTGTATCGTAATGCAAAGGTACAAAATTTTTACGACATATGCAAGTATTTTAGCAGTTTTTTTTCATTTATTTTTATCGAGTCAGGTTATTCACTTATAACTTATTCACTTTGGACATCTTCATTCTGAAATTTTCTTGAAATGGAATTTTTATATTATATATATTATTTATAATATATATAATATAAATGCTATTTATAATTAATTATCTCCCTACTTCGTTTTATTTTCCCCTTTCCTTTACTTCATTCATCCCTTTCGAAATGGAAAAACCTAAATGTCCAAAGTGAATAACTGAATAAGTGAATAAGTTTTTTTTCTTTCCTCAATACGCTCCCACTTTAGATGTCATTTTGTTAAAAATGGTTTAGTCCCTCGTTCAATAAGGTGTTTTTTTACATAAAACACATATTTTCTCAAGAAAAAAAACTATCTTTGCAAGATATTAGGTAAATTGTGTATATATGAAACGAATTTGGAATACGTTTTGCGAAGATATCAGCAAAAACAGGGGCGTAAAGGAAATGACCTTCGAGAAAGAAATAGTGAAGGGTTTCCTGCAAGCACTGGGGTGGTCGCGCTATGACGGCAACCTTGAAGAACAGTATGGCTTGTATAGCCGGAAATGGATTCCAGATTTTGTGTTCTATCTGAACAATGACAAAAACGCCAAGGAGATTATCCTAGAGTTGAAGAAGCCTGACCACAAGCAGCGCAAGGTGGATATTGAGCAGATAGAGGCCTATATGAAATTGACGGATTGCCGTTTTGGACTCTACTTTGGCGAGAAATTGGAAGTGTTCTATTTGCAGGAAAAGGACGGCAAACGCTCTGCTGCATCTGTCACCACAATTGACTGGACTATTGACAATGAGGCAGGTGCGAATCTGATTGAGCTGCTTGACTTCAAGAACTATAATAGGGAGAAGTTGGAGCAGTTCTGTTCAGATCACCTTTATCTGAACTCTTTTCTGAATCTTTGGAGAACCCAACGAGGTCAGAAACATCTTTACGAAGGAATCATGGAGCATTTCATGCTGCCCAAAGAAATGCTCAGCAGTCTGCAATCGCGCTTGAAGTTTACTATTGTGGATAACCCAGAGGCAGAAGAAAAGCCGGCATCGCCCGCTGCTTTTCTTCCCACTACTATACAAGTACAAAATGGCAAGGGAAATGTCTGGCTGATTTGCTACGACAAGAAGTTTTTTGACGTAGAAGGTTGCTTCAAGAAATACGGCCAAATTTATTGGCGGCATAAGGCTGGTGTACAGAACGTGCAGAAAGGTGATGTTGCCTATCTCTATTCCTCCAGTCCTGAAAGTGCAATTCGCTTTAAGGTAGAGGTGGTTGAAAGCCAGATACCTTACTCGCCAGCTGTAGATGAAGGTGATGAGTTTGCAAAATCGACCTCCAATGACATCGACTATAGCGACAAGTTGTTCTTCCTTGTGCGCCCCATTGCAGACACTAACAGTCCTACGCTGAAACATGAGGCGATGATGAACCAGAAACTGATGGGTAAACGTCCTTCAACTACGAAGCTTTCTAAGGAAGAATTCAAGCCTCTAAGGCAATACATCGAGCAGCATTTTGATGATGCAGCTCCAGCAAATGAGCCAATAGCTCCTGCGCCTGCTAAGAAAGCAAAGCCTAAGAAGCAAGACAAGCCAAAAGCAAAGACAGACCGTCGCCCACCGTTCAAATTTTCGATGATTGGCTTGAAGCCTGGCGATGTGGTTTACTTTGAACATGGTGACATTCCTGTGACGGTGGTTTCTGAAAACACCGTTGCTTACGATAGTGAAATATATACCCTTTCCCGTTTCTGCAAACACTTTATGCCAGACGAAGGCAGTGAGAACAGAGAGTATCAAGGCCCAGCCCATTTCCTCTATAACGGCAGGACTTTTGGATGATATCAGAAAAGAGAAAGAGAAGAAAACAATATAATCGCAAGATTTTATTAGGACCAAGAAATGACAAAAGACAATATACAAGAACTTCTATCATTGCTAGAATTTGAGCATGAGGGCAATGTTTACACAAAAAGATATGAGAACGTTAACGAGCTGCTAAAGGTTGATATTAGCGGTGACGGACATATCTACTACAGGGAATGTGGTATTTCCATAGGACGAGAAACGACTTGTAACCTCTTAGAACCAGAGAACCTTGTCGTGTTGCATTGTGTCGACCGTCTGTTGTGGAAGGGCTATAGTCCTTTCCATATAGAATTGGAACCAGCATGGAAATTGGGACACAGTGCAAAAGGCGGCTATGCGGATGTCTGGGTCAGAACCTTTAAGGATGGTGGCTTTGATGGCTCAGATGATGATAAGGAGTCCTTGCTGATTATTGAATGTAAGACTTGGGGACGTGAGTTTGATGGCGCATGGGCCGACACCAAAGAAGATGGTGCACAGCTCTTCAGCTACTTCCAACAGGAGCGAGCTACCAAGTTCCTCTGCCTTTATACCGCCGATATCATTGATGGAAAGTTAGAGCAAGACTATCATCTGATAAACGTTCAAGATAACGAGGAGAAACTGGCAAATGAGGAGTCTTCCAAAAGTTACAAGGATGCAACTAACAACAAGCAGCTTTACAACGTATGGCATGAAACCTACCATGATGATTATGCAACGCGAGGACTTTTCGAGGATGAAATTGAACCTTACAGAATTGGCAAGAACAAGTATACGACAAAAGACTTGAAGTCTGTTGACAACGATACCATTCAGAAGAAATATAATGAGTTTGCCCTGATTCTGCGTCAGCATAACGTTGGAGGCTATGAAAATGCTTTTGACAAGTTGGTGAACCTCTTCCTGGCAAAAGTTGTGGATGAGACCAGCAATCCAGATGACTTGAATTTCTATTGGAAAGGTTCGGCCTACGATGACGACTACCGTCTGCAAGACCGTTTACAACGTCTGTATCGTGACGGTATGAAACGCTTCTTGAATGAAGATGTGACTTATATTGAGGATGGTGAGATAGAAAAGGCGTTTCGTCGATTCAAGAACGATCCAGATGCAACAAAGAAGACCATTAAAAGCTATTTTCGTGCCCTGAAGTTCTTCTCAGACAACGACTTTTCATTCATCAGCGTACACAACAAGAAATTGTTTGAGCAGAATGCTGCCATCTTGCTAAAGGTGGTCAAAATGCTGCAAGACATAAAACTGAAAGATTCTGACCAAAACCAGTTGCTAGGTGATTTGTTTGAAGGCTTCTTGAATAAAGGTGTCAAGCAGAGCGAAGGCCAATTCTTCACACCCATGCCAATAGTACGTTTCCTCGTTTCTTCGCTGCCATTGGAAAAGATTATTCAGAACAGCGAGGAAATCCCTTCTGCTATCGACTACGCTTGCGGTGCAGGACATTTCCTGACAGAGTATGCCGTACAGATAAAAGACTACGTGGAGAAGTATCGCCCATCAATACCGTTGAATGAGTATTATGCGCAAATCACAGGTATAGAAAAGGAATATCGCCTGTCAAAGGTCTCAAAGGTTTCAGCCTTTATGTATGGCCATGATGAGACTCGGATTATCTACTCTGATGCTTTGATTCCAACTGAAGATGTCAGGGAAGGCTCATACGACGTTTTGATAGCCAATCCTCCTTATTCTGTCAAGGGCTTCTTGGAAACGTTGACAGAGAGCCAACGAAAGCATTATTCACTTTTCAATGAGGGTCTTAATATAGCAAAGAACAATGCCATCGAGCTATTCTTTATCGAGCGAGCTGCCCAGTTGTTAAAGGCTGGGGGTGTTGCTGGAATTATTCTACCTGTCTCTGTTTTGAATAAGGATGGTATCTATGCCAAGGCTCGTGAAATCATCCTGCAAAAGTTTGATGTCGTGGCATTGGTAGAGTTTGGAAGTGGAACTTTTGGAAAAACAGGAACAAGCACTATTACAATGTTCTTGCGACGTAAAGAAACCAACACACCAGATGCAGATCATTATCGGAATAGGGTAAATAGTTGGTTCAGTAATTTTGAAAAATGTGACTCTAATATTATTTATGAAGATACAGATTTGTTAGAGGCATATTGTGAACATTGTGGTTTTGAATGGGATGACTATCTTTCATTCCTCTCTGGCACCATGAATGAGAGATTATTGGAACACGATACCATTCAAGCTTACAAAGCATCTTTCTTTGGTAATCAGCGTACTGCGATGAAAGGCGTATGCGACCAGGCAAAGGACATAAGAGCAAGATTTAAGAGTCGCCAAAACACACAAGCATATAGAAGATTATCAGATGAAGAAAAAAGTAGGCAAGAAGCAAATGCTTTTATACAATTTGTTGTCGCAATAGAAAAAGAAAAAGTTTTCTATTTCATCTTGGCAAAGATGACGCCCAATCCTGTTGTCATCGTTAAATCACCATCAGGAACCACAAACATGAAGCAATTTCTTGGCTACGAATGGAGTGATAGCAAAGGAAACGAGGGTATCAAATATATGAATGTGGTTACGCAAAGCTCTGCTGATGATGAGGGGAATGGTGAAGATGATGACACTTTACAGCAGATTGATGGCATAAAAGGTATTCAGTCACCATTGTTCAATCCACAGAATCTGGAAGATCCTATGAAGATTAACACTATCATTAGGGATAATTTCAATGATTCTGACATTGTTATTCCTGACGAATTAGCTGAATACGTAAATGCATATAGTCTTGTTGATCTCATTGATTTTAAGAGGACGGATTTTACAAAGGCAATAAAAACAACACCTATTCTCTCATATCCACAGATTGAAAGCAAATATTCACTAGAGAGGATTGGCGTAATTGCGCCTTATGCTTCTGAGAAAGTCGCATATTCAATTATCACGCCAACTTGCTATGTTACAACAGCAAATATGTTACAGAATCGTGCTGGTGTAACTCCTTATACAGATACTCCTGAAGTTGGGAACGTAACGAAATATCGGAAAGGGGATATACTTGTTTCCAATATTAGGCCTTATCTAAAAAAGATTTGGCTTGCTGATCACGACGGAGGCTGTTCTAATGATGTTTTGGTATTTAGGAATATAAAAACGAATGAATATCGTAACGAGTATCTTTATACCATTATGTCTTCCGATATCTTCTTCGACTACATGATGGTCGGCAAAACAGGACTAAAAATGCCACGTGGCGATAAAAAGGTTATTCCTAATTTCCGAATTCCCAAGCCAAGCATGGACATACAAGACAAAATTGTTTCAAAGTTCAAAGAGATTGAGAATGATTATACAAAGAATAGAGAAATATATGAAGAATGTATAAAGGAAATATCGGCAACAGCTGACGGTCTATTTGATAAATTTGCTTGTAGAGCGATTGGCACAATCTCTGACGCCCCTCAATATGGTGCAAATACCAGCGCAATCTCTGGCAATAAAGATAAAGACTATCGTTTTATTAGGATAACGGATATAACAGACGATGGAGAATTAAATGATGATTGGAAAACTGTTAGAGATTTTGACGAGCAATATATATTAAAGGATGGTGATTTCCTTTTTGCACGTTCAGGAGCCACTGCCGGCAAGACCTTCCTCTATAAAGAATGTTTTGGTAAGGCTGTCTATGCTGGTTATTTAATTCGATTTAGGCTCAATCAAGAAATTGTGTTGCCTGATTTTCTGAATATCATTTGCAGGTCAAAGAATTATCAAAATTGGGTACTAGCAAATAGGCAAGGCACTGCTCGTGCCAATATTAATGCTCAGCAGTTTGCATCATACGAGATACCTCTTCCTCTTTTAGATGAGCAAAAGAAGATTATTGAAGAAACAAAAGATCTTTTCAAAAAGATGCATGAAGCTAAAGCTATTATGGATAATGCAACGTCCCAAAGACAGGCTGTTCTTGAAAAATATCTAAAATAGATATCCAATTACTCCTTGTAATCGAACCACTCAAATTTGGATGGATAATATTGTATGAAGATTCCCTATAAAGCTATTCATTTGGAAGATGCCGAGATTTTTTCTTTAGAAGGCATTCACAAAAAGTATTGGAAAGATTTTTGCGATACGTGCCATACACGTATTGGCTTTTCACCAAATAGAGGTGATGAATCATACGATAATTGGTTTCTACATTTTAAGGCGTTCCGTATTATCAAAGCAGAGTTCTTAAAATGGGATATCGTCATGAATTGGGCCGTTAAAGAAGACGATCTTGAGAGGTTCAAAATGGCTTTCGACTTCTTCTGTAAACTCGAAACGCAAGATAAGGCTGCAATGCCTATGTTACTGGTGCTGCTTAGAATGCAACAATCCATTAGTGATAGGTTGAAGGATGATATACAAATCATGGAATATCTCTACCCAAGAGCCTGCAATATTACTTATGAGAAATATGCTATAACATATCTACGCGATTTGCCTGATGATGCAAATCTTATTGAGGATCTCCCTTCCTTAGAGAAGAAAATACTGAATGGCTTAAAAAAAGAGCGCGAATGGGACGAGGACTGGCAATATTATTTGCAGCATGCTAAGGATGTTCGCAAAAAAAACGGCCTGACTGAAGTCGAGTCTGCTGGTAGCGTAACACGTAATCTCGCTGATAGTATTATCGATAGCTACAATCGTTCACTAAGCGATTTTACTTCTCGATATTCAGAATTGAACGTAAAGAACGAGTATGGTCACTGCAAAGCAATCCATGCTATCATATATCGCTTGTTTATGACTTATATGGCATCTTTTTCTGATGTAAAACATATCTTTGAGGAGTATCCAGATAAATTAGGCGTAAAGAAATTGATAGAGACACGCTCTTCGCTGATTGAGGAATTCATGCAAAGTGAATTAGGCCAGCACTGGTATAATTGTATACTCATGGATAATGGGTTAGAGCTGATGGGTAAGTTCTTAATCAATCACCAAGATACCATCACAGAGGAAGAAGAACGCCGCTTCTTTTATTTGCTTGATGAAATATGCTTAATCACAGACATATTAACGGGGAAAGAAGTGAAATCCTGTCTGGATGTGGAGTACTGCGAGGCAGAGGAAATAAATCAGGATATCACACTTTTCGAAGATGGAAACCATCAAGAAAATAACATCGATGTTAATAATGACAATAAGAAAGTGGTGATTCAAAACATTACGGTTAATGGCGATGTCGTATTAAAGAAGGAAACGAACATCGGCACAAATTATGGCCCCAACATAGAGCATAATGGTGGCACATTATCATTATCATTGTCAGAAGAAAAGGTTTATCGTAATTATTTAGAAAGAAAGAAGAATGAGATATAATTTACCACATCCTAATGTACAACCCAGAAAAAGGGTTTATCCCTATATGCTTCACAGAGGTAGTGTTGTGGCATTCAGATATTGGGATTTGAACCGTCCTCGTACAGGCATCATTGTAATGGATAGCCGCACGATGATGTTGGTTGCAATTAATCTGTGTGATGAAAATGAGGACGGTGCATGGTATATGGACGAACTGCCAGACAAAATCGAATTGTACGAGGCTGAGAAGGATGAAAAGTTATGGGGATTAAAGTTCTTTCTGGAACAAGAATATTCAGAACGTCCAGGACATGAGAATCAGAATCCATATATAGCCTTTATTAATCACGAAAGCCCACAACAAGATGATAGCTATGATGAGGATAAGTTCTGCAAGGACTTCCTCTCACACGTTCCTTACATTCTGGAAAAATCGGAATGGGAACCGTTAAAGCAGCAACTATGGCAGTCCATTCAGAAATCAGGTGGCCTTCAGTTTAATAGATTCCGTACAGAGAACTATTGTTATCTGATAGGTGTTTTGATGATAGCCGAAACCTGGAGTAATGATTCTACTGATGAGGTAAAGCTGGAGTTGTTCAAAAGAGAATGGAATCAGTTTTCATGGATGTATGGTATGGCCATCGGACGTGTAATAGGTACGGCACTTAACAACTTTACCGCTGTTGTCAATCAGGTGGGGCAAAATAAACGTAAGCACTACCTCCACCTGTATTTGCCACTTGTAGAAAACAATATTGAGAAGATTTGCAACTATAAGATAGATAATAGATATAAACTTGAAGAAGCGATTCGCAAAGCACGTGGGAAAGAGGCACTTGAAGAACAAAAGCCTGACTTAGATGAGTTGTATCACATACTGTTCCCCAAGCATTTCGTGTTGGCAATGGCTGACAGTCGTCCTGCAGCTACCATCGCAGATCTGAAAGAGAAAATAGCAGAAAGGGATCAGATTATTACGAAACTGCAAGCAGATATTGACGATATTTCCCAAAAGTACAATGCTGTATTGGAACAACTGAAGAATGCTGTGAACGATGTTGAGAATGACCGAATCTCTGGTGAAGATCTGACAGAATCTTTCTTAATGTTTCCAACAGAACTGGCACTTTCATATTATGGTACCATGTCTGCGCTTTTTGCCTTGAATGCTACATGGCAAAAATACGCTCCACGAATATTTGAAAAGATAATGAATAAACAGAAGGAGCAGAAAGACAGACAAGAACAGATGGATGAGGCTGTGAAGAAAAGTTTGAAAGAGCCAAGGACGCAAATTAACAACACCCTTGAACTTGTCAACAAGAAGGAAACAAACATCGACAAGAACTATGGGCCCAATATTGAGCATAACGGTGGAACACTGGCGCTGCCAGATAAGGATAAAGAACAATAAACGGTAATAGGAATGGGATTCAATATCAAGAATAATTACGGGCCGAACATCGAGGTTAACGCTGGTGGCAAGGTGACGCTGGTGCAGGATAAGAACGGACTGTGGCATACGGCAGATGCTGAGGAGGCTGAATACGAGGAGGTGACGGATGAAACGCTGCGGCAAGACCCTAAAAATACTTGTGATAATGAAAACAGTAAATTTGAGCCCTCTATTGGTAATGCAGTTGACAACGAAGTAACATTGTCTACATCAAGGAAAATTATATTTAACCAACTGCTGGATTTGGCAGATAAAGGAGATTGGGTGAATGGCATTACGTCTGAGCATGTGAAGCAGATGCTGCAAACGGTACTGGGACAGGGCGAGACTTCGTTGTCAGCAAAAGAAGCTGAATTATCGGAGGTTCTATGGCATTTGTTGGAAAACGGACGCGGAGATCGCGTAAGGGTTTCTTGGCAGAATATGGTGGGCTATTTTGATGATAAGCATCTATTAAAAATTAAAAGTGCTCCAGCTTTGAACGTGGATTTCTTTGGTAATAAGATAGGGGCTGACAACATTAACAAGGGGCGTCCTAGCAGAGGAAATATGCCTGCAGGATTTTGCGATATCATACCGCTGTTGGACGCTTATGTGCCAAGAGTTGGATAAAAAAGCGTAAAAATGGATAGCTGATGATATATAATAAAAGAGATTTTTAGTATTTTTGCACCAAAATAAAAGAAATACAGATATGGCAGGAATGTATAGCGAAAGACTTATAGTCCGAAATTTTGGTCCTATAACGAATTTGGACATTGAGTTTCGTAGACTGACGTTGTTTATTGGTGATCAAGGCAGCGGTAAGAGTACTTTGTCGAAACTGTTGACGATATGCAGAGACTACAATTGGTGGCTGCTGATGTTAGAGAATGCAGATGCAGAGGATGTCAAGAAGCCTTTCTATGACTTTGGTATTAACGAGTATTTCATGGATGATACCTTCATAAGCTATACTATGAAGGGGTTCTCCATCAAATATGAAAATGGAACATTCAGCATAGTGTCTGACTATATAGATGCTGATGATATCAAGAAATACTTCTTGTATCTGAATAAACGCTATGGAAATGGCCAGGATTCTGTCGTTGATGAAGCACAGGCAAAAGAGTTAGAGCCTTATGCTCGCGCGGTACTCTATATATTAGCGGAACGTAATTTAGTTGGAAACCTGTCGGAATCGTTGGCTTCGATGCTAACGGCGCAGGTGCCTCTTCCTAAACCGCTGATGGAATACATGAGTATGTTTGAAAGGGCTAAAAAGGAATATCCAAGCTATAATATACCGTTCTTTAATGTCAAATTTGTAAAGAAGAACGGTAAAGAACGTATAGAACTGGTTGGCAAGGATAAGGATCTGCCGTTGAGTGCTTGTTCATCGGGCTTACAGTCCGCTATACCGATGTTGATGGTGATAGACTATGCGTTGAAGACAGATAGCTTTAATTCTTTTGTTATAGAAGAGCCTGAGCAGAACCTGTTCCCACAAAATCAGTTTGAGATGCTTGGCTTTGTAACCTCAAAACTATGGTATAAGAATCAGCGTCGACAGTTTATCATTACCACTCATAGCCCCTATTTGCTATCGAGTCTAAATGTACTGATGTTGGCATATAAGCTTCAACACATAGAAGAGGTTCGTGAAGAGGCTGAAAAGATTATTATACCAGGTTATACCGTGAATCCAGATGACGTGTCTGTATTTGCACTTGATCCCAATAGTGAGGTCTATTGCAAGAGTCTGATTTCGAAAAAAACGGGACTGGTGTCGGTGAATGATTTAGATTCTGCATCCGAAATGATAGGCGATGATTATGACCAACTGATGAGGTTGTATGTTAAAACATTAAAGAAGTAAGCGTATTATGGCAACAGGAAAACAGGCCATTGACCGTTTGCGATTGGATGAGGCATTTTCAGGGAAGTTTGTACATACTCCATTGGATAAATGCTGGAAAGCCAAGTGTGACGAAAAACTTTTGATTATAGATGATATTGAAGGTAGTACCTCTCGTTTTGCAACTGATAATGATGACATTGGGAAGGCGTTGATGATTATCAATGAGAATAAGCGTGAGATTATTTTGCTTGCTATCGACCATCAATTGTTAACAAATTACCCTGGAGGGGAGGCTGATTGTGCTGTGTTTGATGAAAGACAATTCCGTTTTGTAGAATTCAAGACTAATGCCAAAGGAAATCTTAAGGGCAACTTTGATAAAGCCACTCGCCAATTAACGAATACCATAAAGGTGTTTACGGATAAGTTGCAGAATGTGGGAGTGAGTTTCCGAGATTCTGTAACACTAAGTTGTCACGTGGTAGTATCAAATAGTTTTCCTCGCAGTCAGGCTGCAATGCAAAACTATCAATTTGAATTCGCTACTGATACTGGTGGTATTCTGTTGAGTTTCGATTCAGAAACTAATTGGGAGGAGTCAGAAGAGTAATCTGACACAATCTGAGCGATAATAAGAGTGCTCGGTTCTCAAATTTGAGAATCGGGCACTTTTTGTTTTGTACTGTTATTCAGTTGGTTATGTTTTGTACTTAAAAATAATCTGAGATTTTTCGCTCAGATTTTCTCAGATTGTCAGATTATGTTCCTTTGCATCGTCGGAAGGATAAAAAATCCTGATGACGATGCGGTCTTTGACATGTTTTTTTGCGACTTACAACGCATACGCGCAACGCACCTACACGCAGGTACACACGCACCCGTACACATGTACATTCTACAAATAAAAAAATAAAGCACAATGACACAAGAAGAAAGAAAGATGATGCAGCCGGCGCAGGAATATATACGCAAGCTGCAACGCAAACGCAATGCGGGCACTGAGAAATGTATGCTCTCTTCCGACTTGGCTAGGGAGATGGGAATCACTGCCCTGGATCTACACCACTATCTGATTGATGTGGGGTTCCTCTTTCGTGAGCGATCAACTTACGAACTGAAGCTCAGTAAACGTTATGCTGGACTTGGATATGCTAAGACTCGAAGTCACTTCCGCTACAACAAGAAGGGCGACCTAGTTGAGACGCGCTTCCCCGTTTGGACAGAGAAAGGACAAGAGTACATTAAAAACTTGATTAAAGGAAAAAGACATAAGGATATGGTTTGTAATAATTCTAAAAGATTAAAGAACAATGGAAAGAATTGTTAGAATTCTGAATCAGAGCGGGCTGCAGACCCGTCAGTACATGGATCGCAAGACAGGCGACCAGAAAGTGATTAACTCGGTAGTGCTGAAGTTGACCGACGGCACGGACACCTTCCTCGGTGAGATTACCGGAGAGAGGGCGGTGAACTGTCCGAAGTACGACCCGCAGTACATCTATAAGGTGCAGTGCTCAATGGTGGTACGTGAGTGGAACTCTCAGCAGACGGGCGAGGCTATGCAGGCCACAACGATTTATGTGGACAAGATAAACATGGTATGACTTTAGAGTATCTGGAACTTATGGAAGAAATGAAGAAGTTGGAGAAAGAGGCGCAAGGCGCTTCTTCTCCACGCAGAAAGCTGCAGAAGTCGTTTAAGTCGAACACCAGAATCTATGATGACGGCTCGATAGAGGTTGAACCTCAGGCTCAGGGTGAACCAAGCCAGAAGGAGGTGAAGAAGGTGGGTAAATCGAAGAGGTATATTACCTCTGGTAAGAACCCGCTGACGTGTGTCGAGTTGAAGTGTCCTGAGGATGTGCCTGATAAGGCTGCCTACTTTCATAAGGAGTTGGTAAAGCTGACGAAGGACATGGTGATTGATGAGCCGCAGATGCCGGAGGGTGAGTTCCTTCTGAATGAGCCCAGCGTTAAGGTGAAGTTTGCACAGAAGGAACAGAGGGTTGTGGCTTGGCTCACCTTTGAGGCTAAAGGACTGATTGACGTAAGGAGAGAGTTGTACAACTTAACGAGTAAGATAGACAAATGTTTTGTTATCAACGAAGCTTCGGTCTGCCAACAGAAGTAGTTACTAAGGAACAGTTTCGGGCGCTTATCATGGCGCCTGAAACTGCTCGAAAAGTGAAGGAGGCTCGCGAGGCTCTGGCCCAAGGCGACAAGAATACCTACGACAGCAAGAAAAAGGGCCTGCCCTTTGTGATTTTCATAGCTACGTATGATGAGTCGGACAAGGAATTTGAGAATAAGCAGACTGGCGAGAAAACTACACGTCGAGGTCTGTGGAGAAATCAGAAGTACTGCCGACTGAATGGCTTGTGTGTCATCGACTTTGACCATGTTGAAGGCGATGTACGCAAGGTATGGGAGGAGGCTTACGCCAAACTCAGCGATGAGGATAAAGCAAAAATCCTCTTTGTGTTCGTAACACCATCTGGTCATGGTTTGAAGGTGGTCTTTATGGCTGATGCCAACGTAGGCAACCTGATTGACAACCAGATCGTGTTCTCGAAAAAACTCGGTCTTAATCCTGATGAGGCTTGCAAAGATGCCTCAAGGGGTGCGTTCCTGACTACGAGTGAAGATATTATTTTTATTGACGAAGAAAAACTGATTAATTATGAAAACGAAGAATTTGGTAATAAGTACAACGAGGAATATCATGCTGGTCATAGCCAGCCTACTATTGACGTTGCTAAGATTACTGCTGATAGTGCTGATGTGGCCGCTATTCAAGGTGCTGGAGAAAACCAACAACCTGTATCAGGAGTCGATGGAGACTACATGCGGATTGCTGAGTCTCTGACTTATCATGGTGTGCCTTATACCAAGATTATCGAGGCATGGTCGTCACAGCGTTTTAGTGGTAAGGAGGGTGCTTCTAGGCATGAAGCCAGCGTGGTGTTGGCTCGTGACCTCTATATTATGCTAGACCGCGACACAAAAAGTGTGTTGGCGCTGTTGCTGGCTCAGAAATGGGTTCAACAAATCATAGAAGAGCGTGGCGAAGATGTGGAGCGTACCGTGAATAATGCTGCCGACTACGTAAAAGCACAGGAAAGTGATAATGCCAAGAAGGGAAAACCCTGGCTGCCTAAGATGTCAAAGGAGATGAAAGCTGCCTTGGAGGCTTCGGGAGCGATAGAATCGTCTCAGCCCTCAGACATCAGCCCTCAGACCTCACCAAACGAGAACGACGTTTATGCCGTGTTGCCTTGGGATCAATGGGCTGAGGAGTTGCAGCAAATGGCGGGGTATTACCCTTGTCTGAAGGAGCTGTTTGTGAATGTACATCCACATAAGCTACCTGCCGTTTGGTTCTCGTCTGCAGCTTTGTTTGGCACCTTGATGACAAGGGCTTACTACCACTTCTGGTATGAGCCTGAACTCGTACGCCGACTGAACTACTGCATCTTCATCATTGGTGACCCGGGTGCTGGTAAGAATGTGATTGAGAAGTTCTACAAGAAAATAGCCGACCCGATGATTCAGGCAGATTCTTGCTTGATTGATGCGGTGAACCGCTACAAGGAGGGTCGCACGGAGCGTTCCACTTCAACGAAAGCTCAAAAAGGCGAGGCATTGAAAAGGCCAGTGGTAGGTATCCGTGTTCACCCAGCCCGAACGGCTACTGGTGAGTTTATCCGCCACATGAATGCTGCCATTGAGACGGTTGATGGGCACCCCATTAATTTGCATATGTTTTCGTTTGATGCAGAGCTGGATAACGTGACAAAGCAGAATAAAGGTGGCGACTGGAAAGACCGTGAAATCCTTGAATTGAAAGCTTTTCACAACGAGGAGGACGGACAGATGTATGCCAACCAAGAGAGCGTTACGGGTATGTTCAACGTCTTTTGGAACTTTATCTATACAGGCACTCCTTATGCTTTGCATCGCAAGGTGAACCAAAGGAATTTTGGTACAGGTATGAGCACCCGACTGGCTTGCATTCCGTTGCCTGATAAGGGCTTGGCTAAGCGACACCAGAAGGTTGACCCTAATGCCAACGAGGCACTGCGCGAGTGGGCTTACAGACTGGATAAGGTGGCGGGCGAAATACCTGTAGATTCACTGAACGATGAGACCTATGACTGGCAATCGAGCCACATGGAGATTGCGGAGTTTAATGGCGACAAAGCAGACCGAACCCTATTGAAGCGTATTCCTTATTATGGTATTGGTATCTCGTTGCCCTTTATCCTGATGCGCCATTGGGATGAGTGGCAGGAGTCGAGAACCCTGACGATGGATGACATGGATAAGCGCCTGTGCCGCCTGGCAATGGAAATCCAGTACAAGTGTCAGCAGTTCTTCTTTGGTGAGATGGCCTATAACTACTTTGCCGACCAGAACAAGGAGTTTGTGGTAAGGAAACGTAGCACCCGCTATAGCGAGTGTTTCCGCAAATTACCTAATGAGTTCAAGACGCAGCAATTTATGGAGATATTCGGTGTCTCACAGCCGAGTGCTTCGAAAGCTATCACAAGGTTCCGCAACGACGGTGTGATAGAGGTAGTGAAGTACGGCATCTATAAGAAAACGGTGAGTGAGTTGCCTTAGGGCAACTTATTCACTTATTCAGTTATTCACTTTGGACATTTCGAAAATTGAAAGTTGAAAATTGATAATTATGATTGCAAGAGGAATTCGTAATAACAACCCATTGAACATTCGTCGTTCAAAGGATAAATGGCAGGGCTTGAAGGCCTTGCAGACAGACCCACAGTTCTGTCAGTTTGAAACAATGGCGTATGGCTGGCGTGCAGCGTTCGTGATGCTGACACGCACGTACTACCACACGTACCGTCTTTATACCATCAGGGCGATAATCAACCGGTGGGCGCCGCCAAATGAGAACAACACGAAGCGGTATATCGAAAATGTGTGCAGGTATACGGGTATCGGTGCCGACGAGCCCCTGGGCATCCCCAGTGATAAGCCATCCCGCTGGATGAAGCTAGGTGCTGCGATGTGTGTCCAGGAATGTGGCGCAGAAGGACTGGACTGGATAGCCTTGCTCGATGGCTGGGCATTGGCAAGAGAGTAGGCAAAGTGTGTAATCTCTCTCTGTTACCGCCGATGTACCATAATGGTATGTCGGCGGTATTTTTTTCGTTTTCCTTTTGCATTTCGCTCGCTTATTCGTACCTTTGCAAACAGTTTTGCAAGCAAATAACTAACGAAACGAGATATGGCAAAAAGAGAATGGAAAGAGATTAGGAAATTCGAGGAGATTCTCTTCGAAGAGTATAACGGCATTGCGAAGATTACGATAAACCGTCCGCGCTATCGTAATGCGTTTACACCAAAGACAACGCTGGAGCTGAGTCAGGCGTTCGCACAGTGCAGGGAGCTGCAGCGCATCCGCGTGGTGCTGCTGACGGGTGCGATGAGTGAGGTGCCCGAGGGAAAGACGCTGGGCGATGTGAAGCACGCGTTCTGCAGTGGCGGCGATATGCATGTGAAGGGTCGTGGCGGCTATATCGACGATGAGGGCGTGCCCCGCCTGAGCGTGCTGGATGTGCAGATGCAGATTCGCAGACTGCCCAAGCCTGTGATCGCCATGGTGAATGGTTATGCCATCGGTGGCGGTCATGTGTTGCATCTGGTGTGCGACCTGACAATAGCATCGGAGAATGCTATCTTCGGACAGACGGGTCCGAAGGTGGGCTCGTTTGATGCTGGCTTCGGAAGCAGTTACCTGGCACGTATCGTGGGTCAGAAGAAGGCGCGCGAAATTTGGTTCATGTGTCGTCAGTATTCGGCTAAGGAGGCCGAGGAGATGGGCATGGTGAACAAGGTGGTGCCTATCGAGCAGCTGGAGGATGAGTGCGTTAGTTGGGCCGAGACGATGATGGAGCGTTCGCCCATCGCCCTGCGAATGATTAAGGCCGGACTGAATGCAGAGCTGGACGGACAGGCCGGTATCCAGCAGTTGGCTGGCGACTGTACCATGCTGTATTACTTCCTGGACGAGGCACAGGAAGGCGGAAAGGCTTTCCTTGAAAAGCGTAAACCAAACTTCGATCAGTATCCACAGATACCTTAAGACATAGTAACTGGGTTTTAAAGACACATTAACATATTAACAAAATACTGATTAATAGGGTTTTTAAAGACACAGTAACATAATAACAAAATACTGATTAATAGGGTTTTAAAGACACAGTAACATATTAACAAATACAGATTAACGGGAATTTAAAGACATAATAACAAAATAACATATTATTAGATTAACATATTAGGAATGAATGGGATGGATATTGAGATGCAGGTGAAGAAGGTGATGGCGTGTGCGGTGAATATACGCAAACATCTTGGACCTGGCTATCTGGAGTCTGTTTATAAGAATGCTATGTTGGTTGAGCTTGAGAAAAATGGCTTGACTTATGAGGTGGAGAAACCTATCAACGTCTATTATGAAAATGTATTAGTCGGTGAGTTTAAAGCCGATATCGTCGTAGAAGGTTCGTTGATTTTGGAGTTGAAAGCTGTTAGCTCATTGCATGTGGCTCACGAGATTCAGCTGGTCAATTACCTTACTGCCACAGGTATAGATGATGGATTATTGATAAACTTCGGTTCTGAAGAATTACAATTCAAGCGTAAGTTCCGTGTCTATCGTAAACGCTTCAGTTAATATACAAATCTGTAATTAATATGTTATCCGTTATTAATCTGTTAATATTTTATCTGTTATAAAAATATATATGTTAATATGTTATTGTGTTACTGTGTCTTAAAAACTAGTTACTCTGTCTTTTAAAAATGATAGTATGGCAATGAAAGTTAATATATCAGAGCGGGTGCTCCATTTCAAACAGCCGGCAGGAACCAGTCGCGGGGTATATACGGAGCGACGGATATGGTTGGTTAATGTATCCGACGGAGAGGCCGTTGGCGTAGGTGAGTGTGCACCGCTGCTCGATTTGAGTTGCGACGCCATGGAGCCTGCAGTATATAATAAGGTGCTGAGGGGCTTCTGTGACCAGGTGGAGCAGACGGGCGAGATACCCTATGAGGAGATGCGCGACTATCCATCAATGCTCTTCGGACTGGAAACGGCGATGATGGATGTAAGAAGTAAGAAGGCTGATCGCAAAGGCATACTCTTCGACACACCTTTTGCCCGCGGTGAACAGGGCATCACGATCAACGGACTGGTGTGGATGGGAAACCACGAGGAGATGTTGCAGCGCATGGAGGAGAAACTGAAACTGGGCTTCCGTTGCGTGAAACTGAAAGTGGGGGCTATCGACTTTGACCAGGAGCTGGATCTGGTGAAGCGTATCCGCGAGCGGTTCTCGTATCATGAGGTGGAACTGCGACTGGATGCCAATGGCGGGTTCCGTCCTGACGAGGCTCTCTATAAGCTGGAACTGCTGTCGCAATATGCCATCCACAGCATCGAACAGCCTATCAAGCAGAAGCAGTGGGCAATGATGGCTGAGCTCTGCAGGGAGTCGCCACTGCCCATAGCCCTTGATGAGGAACTGATAGGTATCAGCGACCCGGATGCGAAGCGTCAGATGCTGCGTATCATCAAACCGCGCTATATTGTCCTGAAGCCATCGCTTCATGGCGGTATGATGGGGTGCAGGGAATGGATAGAGATAGCCAAGGACGAGGGCATCGGCTCATGGATCACGTCGGCACTGGAGAGTAACATCGGGTTGAACGCTATCGCGCAGTTCTGCAGTGAGGTGTATGGCGAGAATATCAAGATGCCGCAGGGGCTGGGTACTGGTCAGCTCTTCACGGATAATATACCGATGCCATTGGAAATACGTGGGGATAAACTATGGATCTCGAAGAATTCTTAGCCGAATGGCACAGCGGGAGCCCTACGGTGCTGGTACATACCAGTGGGTCGACGGGTAAGCCTAAGCCGATGTATGTGGAGAAACGACGTATGGAGGCTTCAGCTCGTATTACGTGTCGGTTCTTGGGACTGAAACAGGGGGATACGGCACTGCTGTGTATGTCGCTCGACTATATCGCCGGTAAGATGATGGTGGTGAGGGCGCAGACCTGGGGACTGAGGCTCCTCTCTGTTGCGCCCAGTGGTCATCCGCTGAGTGCGGTGACGGAACCCGTGGATTTTGCGGCGATGGTGCCGATGCAGGTGTATAACACGTTGCAGGTGCCTGAGGAGCGGGAGAGGCTGATGGCCGTGAGACACCTGATTATCGGTGGTGGTGCTATTGATGATGCGCTGGCCAGGGAACTGGCAGGTTTCCCCAACCACGTATGGAGCACGTACGGGATGACGGAGACGCTGTCGCATATTGCACTGAGACGATTGAACGGTGCTGAGGCCAGCGACTGGTACACACCTTTCGAGGGCGTCAGTCTGTCGCAGACGGATGAGGGCTGCCTGGTGATTGATGCGCCTGCCGTGCACGACGGTCCGCTGGTGACCAACGATATCGTGGAGCTGTCGGACAAGGGCTTCCGTATCCTGGGACGCAAGGATAACGTGATATGTTCGGGCGGTATCAAGATACAGACAGAGGAGGTGGAGCGATTGCTGAAGCCACATCTGCCGGCGCCGTTTATGATTACGAAACGGCCTGACAGGAAATTCGGTGAACAAGTGGTATTGCTCACCGAATCAACGGATATGGATCGTGTCAGGGAAATCTGTCAGCAGGTGCTGCCTAAATTCTGGCAACCACGTAGCTACGCGCATATCGACGCCTTGCCGATGACGGAGACGGGAAAGCCGGCACGCAAGGAGGCGGAGCGCCTAGCAGCCTTCGCGGTAGAAGTCTAGGGCTTCTTCAATCTCTTCTTTTGTGGCTGTCTGGTTGATGCGGATGTCACCGATGCCGCCCAGCAAGGTGAAGTTGATGTCACGACCGGTGTTCTTCTTGTCGTGGGTCATCAGTTCCAGCAGGGTGGGGTAGTCATCGCAGGTGATAGGCATGCGTCCGTAGTGCTCGAAGATGAAACGGGTCATCTGGCGCATCTTCTCTACAGGAAAACCGGTCTTGGCCACGCTCAGGTACAGTTCGCATACCAGGCCCCATGCTACGGCATAACCGTGAAGGACGGGCTGGCGCTGGAGCGCCAGTGACTCGAAGGCGTGACCCACGGTATGACCCAGGTTCAGGGCTTTGCGGATACCTTTCTCCGTGGGGTCTTCCATCACGATACGCTCTTTCACCTTGACGCTCTTTGCCACCAGAAGGCCTAACTTCCTAAGGTCGGGGTTGTCGATGTCGAAATTCATCAGTTCGGCCCAGTGCTCTTCCGTGGAGATAAGGCCGTGTTTCAGCATCTCGGCATAGCCGGAAAGGATATTCTCCTCGTCCATGGTCTTGAGGAATGCCGTATCCAATATCACGCAGTTGGCATTATTGAATACACCAATCTCATTTTTCAGTCCACCGAAATTGAAGCCCGTCTTGCCACCTACAGAGGCATCGACCATGGAGAGCAGGGTGGTGGGGATATTGATAATGGAAATGCCGCGCTTGAAAGTCGAGGCAGCAAAAGCACCCAGGTCGGTCACCATGCCACCACCCAGGTTGATGAGCAGTGAATGGCGGGTGGCTCCCATACGCTGGAGCTCGCTCCATACATGGGTCACAGACTTCAGGGTCTTGTTGGTGTCACCGGCAGGAATCGTGATTTCCTGGGCTCCCCTGATACATTCGTAATCCTGGACCACGGGCAGGCAAAGCCGATGAGTGGTCTCGTCGGTGAGTAAAAATATACGGTCTGCCTTACATTCTGCTATTTCTGTGGCGAGCACCTGTTCCAATTGCTCGCTGATAATGACTTTCTGCTTCTCCATATCGTTGCAAAAGTAAGGGAAATTGTTTAATCTGCAAAATTTTTTGCCGATTGTTTGAAAAAAAAGTGTAACTTTGCACGCAAATATTACGAATTATTACTATATCAATAACGAAAAGAGAATGAAAATGACAAAATTATGGGGCGTTTGCCTGATGGCTTGCATGGCTCTGAATGCGAATGCCCAACAGTCGTGGACAGCCGATAATGGCAACGGCACATTTACGAATCCTTTGTTTTATGATGAGTTTTCTGACCCAGATATCATCCGTGTGGGTGATGACTATTATCTGGCAGGCACCACGATGCATACGGTGCCTGGACTGGTTATCCTGCACTCCAAGGACTTGGTGAACTGGGAGAACGTGAGCTACTGCTTCGACCGTTTTGACTTCACCGATGATAAGTTCTCGCTGAAGAATCATCAGGAGATTTACGGTCAGGGTATCTGGGCACCTGCTATCCGTTATGCCAACGGACAGTTCTATGTGTTCTCGAACATCAACGGCAAGGGGCTGCAGTGCTACACGGCAAAGGATATCCGCGGTCCCTGGACGCACCATAATATGCAGGGTAATATCTATGACCTCAGTGTGCTCTTCGATGATGACGGCAAGATTTATGCCATTCATAAGTATGGTGAGGTGCACTGCACGGAACTGAAGCCCGACATGAGTGGACCTGTGGAGGGCTCAGATCGTGTGATTATCCCTGAGGGTAATGGCGTGGGTGAAGGTCATCACATGTATAAGATAAACGGTATGTATTACCTGATATCTACCGACTATTCACCCAACGGACGCACGCTCTGCTCACGCTCTAAGAGTATCTGGGGACCGTACGAGACGCGTGTGATCAGTGCCGATGAGACTTATGGCTACAGTGGCGTAGGCCGTACTGTGGTGCCCCGTGGTACGAAATACCGTATCGGTGAGGACGGGACGAAGTTTGGCGTGAGTCCTGCCAGCCCAGATGCCACGGGTTGTGATAATGCCCATCAGGGTGGTATCGTGCAGGCCAAGAACGGTTCGTGGTGGGCACTGCTGATGCAGGACTTCCATTCTATCGGCCGTACGGTATGCCTGATGCCGATAACATGGGAGGACGGATGGCCAATGATTGGTCTGAAGGGTAATCTGGGGCGTGCTCCCCGTACATGGTATAAGCCCGATACTGTGGAGGGATGCTATGGTATTGGCGAGGAGGCTCAGCCTATCCGTGCTCCCTATGACAGGAATGAGAACTTCAATGGAAAACAGTTGGGACGTGTGTGGCAGTGGAATCATAATCCCGATGACAAGATGTGGAGCCTGAAGGGTGGCCGACTGCGTATTCAGTCGCAGCCCGCAGAACAGCTGATGTGGGCACGTAACACACTGACACAGCGTGTGATAGGTCCTAAGAGCATCGCTACCGTAGAGCTTTATGTGAAGGGCATGAAGGATGGCGACGTGGCCGGTCTGGGTAATATCAATATCCCCTGCTCATGGATTGGTGTCATGAAGCAGCAGGGGCAGCCTCTCATGCTGCGTGCCTTCGACCAGACAGCCTCAGACTCTCCCTCTGCCCCCGACATTATCCTGCCTGCCATTCCTCGTGACGGTAAGATATGGCTTCGCTGCATCGGCGACTATGACAACAACCAGATGCAGTATGCCTATTCTACTGATGGCAAGGAGTTTAAGACACTGGGTCGCATGATGCCGCTGACCTATCAGCTGATCACGTTCCAGGGCTCTCGTCATGCACTGTTCTCTTTCAATGTGAATGGACAGAAGGGTGGCTATGCCGAGTTTGATAACTTCACCGTGGAAGAGCCTATGGCCGACCGCTCAAAGAATATTCCCTATGGCAAGACCATCCGTATCATCAACAAGGCTACCAACCGTCCGGCTATTGCCTTGAAACACGGTATGCTGTATGATACCCATGCGGGCGATAAGAGCGACTTGACGAAGTTTAAGGTGATTGACCGCAATCTGGGTCGTGTAGCTTTGCAGTGTGCTGACGGACGCTATGTGAAGGTCTATGGCGACGGTCTGCCCGGCGATGTGCGTTTCACTACCGATCCGAAGGAGGCAGAGATGTTCCTGTGGCAGGATTACCTGGATCATGACTTCATGCTTCTGTCGCTGACGAATCATAAATATCTGGGAAAAAGTCCTACAACAGGCAGTCCTTACAGCATGGACTTCGCAGGTCCGGATCCGGCTCGAAGGAATGGTTCTGTGTTGCGTTGGGAGGAAGAATGACTAGAAAAATGAAAAAAGAAGGGAAAATATTTTGCTAATTCGCTGAATTTGTGTACCTTTGCAGCCGATTTGCTTAAAATAGCTTAATGAAACCTGACAAAAAACAGAACCAATACCGCGTCAACGAACAGATTCGTGTACGAGAGGTCCGCATAGTAGGCGAGAGCGGATCCACGGTGATGCCTACTAGAGAAGCGCTTGATATGGCACGTCAGCAGGGTGTAGACCTTGTTGAGATTTCGCCCAATGCTAATCCTCCTGTGTGTCGTCTCATTGACTATTCTAAGTTCCTCTACCAGCAGAAGAAACGTGCTAAGGAGATGAAAGCCAAGCAGGTGAAGGTGGAGGTGAAGGAAATCCGTTTCGGACCTCAGACCGATGAGCATGACTATCAGTTTAAGCTGAAGCACGCCAGGGAATTCCTCGAGGAAGGTAATAAGGTACGTGCATACGTATTCTTCCGCGGCCGAAGCATCCTGTTCAAGGAGCAAGGTGAGGTGCTGTTGCTGCGTTTTGCCAACGATCTGGAGGAAGTAGGCAAGGTAGAGTCAATGCCAAGCCTCGAAGGAAAGAAGATGTTCCTCTATCTGGCTCCTAAGAAAGCCGGTGTAGCCAAGAAGAGTCAGCAGGCTCGCGACCGTGAGAATGCTGAGGCTGAGCTGAAAGAGGCTCAGAGACAGCAGGCTGCAGAGATTGACGCAGTGGCTCCTGCAAACGGAGGCCTGTTTGCCAACGCAAAAATCAGTGCTGATGCGCTGAAGAAGTTGACAGAGACAGAGGATTAATTATCCATTCTCAATTGTCAATTATCAATTAGAAAGAAAGGGTGGCGCGCCCGGTATATGCGTAGCTGCCGATTATTAATAACAATTTTAAAATTAAAAAACAATGCCAAAAGTAAAGACAAATTCCGGTGCTAAGAAGAGATTCTCATTCACTGGTACAGGTAAGGTTAAGAGACATCACGCTTACCACAGTCACATTCTGACTAAGAAGACCAAGAAACAGAAGCGTAACTTGGTAGGTTCAACAATCGTTGATCAGACCAACATGAAGCAGGTTCGTGACCTGTTGTGTCTCCGCTAATTAACCCTATTGTCTAACATTTAAAGTAAAGAAACTATGCCAAGATCAGTAAATCACGTTGCATCACGTGCAAAACGTAAGAGAATCCTGAAACTTACTCGCGGTTACTTCGGTGCCCGCAAGAATGTTTGGACAGTAGCGAAGAACACCTGGGAGAAGGGTCTGACCTACGCTTATCGCGATCGTCGTAATAAGAAGCGTAACTTCCGCGCTCTGTGGATTCAGCGTATCAACGCTGCCGCTCGCCTGGAGGGTATGAGCTATTCTAAGCTGATGGGTGCTCTGTCAAAGGCTGGTATCGAGATCAACCGTAAGGTGCTCGCTGACCTCGCCCTGAACAACCCCGAGGCTTTCAAGGCTATCGTTGCAAAGGTGAAGTAAATTGCATTTGAAGCAAGAAAAAAGATAACCGCCGGCATTGCCGACGGTTATTTTTTTATTTCTAAGTGTATTGGCTTGTCTGTCTTAAGCGGTAGAGAAACCGCTGAGGCCGTTTAGAACGGCCACCAGCTCTTCTTTTTCTTGGAGTGCCTGTCTTCGTAGGCGTCCATCCTGTAATGGCTTACCTCCTCGTCGATAATATCGTTCCACGTCTTGTGTCTGGATATCATACGATAGATGGTGCCCCAGTCAGGGAGACCGCCAAGATTGCGGTCGTCAATCCATACGTCGGCCTTCAGCTTACGTGAGAAATGCTGGTTGTTTTCTGTGCTTTCCTCAGGGTAGTCGCGATTGACGGCGTAGAACTCCACGCCACGCTCCTTACACCAGTTAACAGCGTCTTCCAATAGCTTGCCCTCGCGAACCGACCACAGAATGACTCTGTGGTGGTCCTTGATGAGCATCTTCAGTGTGTCAATGGCAAAGGGAATCTCTTTGCCAATCTCAGGATATCTGTGCTCGACGATGGTACCGTCAAAATCAACAGCAATAATCATATTTACTTCTTACTTATTTCTTGATAGAGTTATCGTCCTTGTTGCCGTAATGGCTCTCGTTGTAGTTGCCATAGTTGCCATAGCTTCCGTATGAACTGCCGTAGCCGTAGCGTCCGTAGCGGCCATAGCCATAACCGTATGCATAGCGTCCGTACTTACCATACTTACCATAGCCGTAGTAGTAGCCGTACTTCTTCTTTGACATGTCGATACCGTTGATGACAAGGCACATGTTAGGCAACTTCTCTTCCTTCTTCAGGGTGTTGATCATGCCGAAGCTTGACTTTGGTGTGTAGTCGGCACGGCAAACGTATACGGTGACGTCTGCATAACGGCCAATCTGGAAGGTATCGGTTACCAGACCAACAGGTGCGGTATCGAGGATGATATAGTCGTACTGTTTGCGGAGCATATCCATGATCTGTCTCATGTTGTCGCGTGCCAGCAACTCTGTGGGGTTTGGAGGCGTAGGACCAGCCAGCAACAGGTCAAGGTTGACATTGATGCCAGATGATCTAATCTGTGACTTCAGGTCTTCTTCGTTCACTTTGTCCTTGACTAGTAATGAAGTGATACCGATGGTACGGTCCTTGATGTCAAACAGGCGGCCCAGGGCTGGCTTACGGATATCGAGACCAAGCAGGATGGTCTTCTTTCCGAGCAGTGCGAAACTGACGGCCAGGTTGGCTGCGTTGAAGGTCTTACCCTCACCAGAGGTTGACGAGGTGAACAGGATAGTCTTGTCGTTCTCCTTCATCAGGAACTGGATATTCGTACGCATGCTACGGAATATCTCGTCGGTCTGGTTGTTCTTGTTCTCGTGTACCACGATACCTGCAGCTGTCTTTGCATCCTCATTGGCAATAGCCACGTCGGCCACGATGGGAATGTCGGTCAGGCGCATCACGTCCTCATGACCTTCAATCTTATAGCGCAGGAACTGAATCAGATAGGTGATGAGCAAAGGAAGGGCCAAGCCCAGAACCAATGCTACCAACAGGATGATGGCATCCTTAGGACTTACCTTACCACCGAAAGCGGGTTCGTCGATAAGACGGCCTTTGTCTGCAGTAGCAGCCAGTGAGATAGAGTTCTCCTCACGCTTCTGGAGCAACATCAGGTAAAGGCCTGACATCACATCCTGCTGACGGCCAATCTCGGTCAGGATACGCTCCTGCTCAGGTGCATTGACAATCTTCGTCTGGTATTCGTTGTATTGCTTCTCGACGCCCTGACGAGCAATGTCGGCTGTGCGACGTGCCTGTCGGAGGGCTTCCTTGATACTCTCACCCAGTTCATCCAGTAATTTAGTCAAGGGCTCTACCTTTGGCGAAATCCCTGATGCAGAAGCCAGCAGATGGTTGCGGTCTAATACGGTCTTGTTGTACTGTGAGATAAGCGCATTGGATGCCGCATCCTCCATACCAACATTAGAGGGGATGATCTGGTATTTGTTGTTGGGGTTTTGGATATACTTGCTCAGATCGTCCAGAATCATAATCTGTGTATTAGCCTTTGACAGTTCGCCATAATACTGGTTAACCTGTGTCATGGTCTGCGTAGCATCCAGTTTCATCTGCACCAGATTGTTGTTGCGCTTGTAGACCTCCAGTTTGCTTTCCGTAGTACCCAACTCCTCGGAAATCTTCTCAAGACGGGAATTGATGAACTCCTCAGTCTTGTAGGCAATCTCGTTCTTGTCGGCATTGGCCTGACGGTTATAGACAACAGCCAGGTGCTTCAGGTAGTCCAGGGCACGCTCTGCGCTTTGGTCTCTGATGGTCAACTGTGCTATAGAGGTCTGCTTAGAGGTAGGCGCAATGTTGATGATCTTGGCGTATGAAGCAGCCATGCTCTTGGGTGATCTCACGGTGACAATCCAGGATGTGGTCTTTTCTTCAGCCTCTTTTGCTTCTCCCTTCATGGCTCTCTTGGCGCGTTTGCTTAACTGCTCCAACTCCAGGTTCTCTGTAAAGGTCAGTGTACCGTAAGGTGTCTCAACGCTGGCGGGCAGTGACTTGAACGAGCCTTCGAATTTGGCTTCCTTGAGTCCCTGAACCTTGTAGGTCTTGCCTTCTTTGATAAGACGGAAGCTGAATGCTCTCTTCAATGTGTTGTCAAGATCATCCAAATCGTCAGTCGGCATGTCCACGTTGATAGGCTGGTTCTTATATACCAATGGGTTAGTAATACGGCCTTCTGTGCGGTATTCTACATAAAGGTGGAGGTCCTTGACGACTTCAAGGGCCAGAATGCGTGATTTCAGAATCTCAATCTCATTGTCGATACCTGCTGAGTTGGTGATGAAACCGAGGTCTTGCATGTTGGCCAGCATCTGGCCGTTGCTGCGTCGGTTGTTAGTCTCATCCTTAATCAGCATTTTTGCGGATACTTCATATACAGCAGGCTGATAGCGCAGGTAGAGGTATGCGCCGGCAATAAAGATGATGAGTGACACCAAAAACCATTGCCAGTTTAATACCAGCAGGGTAAAGATAGTCTTAATGTCAAATGAAGACTCTTCTTCTTGTAGTCCGTTTTCTAAAGGTGATTCAATGGTTTTATTTTCTTCCATTTCTTTTACCGATTATATTATATGTATACTAGGTTATTGATATTTAATTCTCTGCCAATTGGAGCAAATACTGTCCGTAGCCGTTCTTTATCATAGGCTGGGCCAGTTTCTTGAGCTGCTCCTTATTAATCCATCCGCGCTTGTAGGCAATCTCTTCCAGACAGGCAACTTTCAGTCCCTGTCGCTTCTCGATGACCTCGATAAACGTGCTGGCTTCAGCCAGGGAGTCGTGTGTACCGGTATCCAGCCATGCGAATCCGCGCTGCAGTGTCTGTACCTTCAGTTTCTTCTGGGCCAGGTACTCCTGGTTCACTGTGGTGATTTCCAGTTCTCCGCGTGCGCTGGGCTTGATGTTCTGTGCAATATCAACCACGCTGTTGGGGTAGAAATACAAACCAACAACGGCGTAGTTTGACTTAGGATGCTCAGGCTTCTCCTCTATGCTCAGGCAGTTGCCTTCTTTGTCGAATTCTGCAACACCATAGCGCTCGGGGTCGTTGACATAGTAGCCAAAGACAGTAGCGAGGCCGTTCTTCTCTGCATTTTCAACACTCTGGCGAAGCAGACCGCTGAAACCTGAACCATAGAAGATGTTGTCACCGAGGACAAGACAGGCACAGTCGTCTCCAATAAACTCCTTACCGATGATGAAAGCCTGTGCCAAACCGTCGGGAGATGGTTGCTCGGCATATTCGAAATGTACGCCAAGCTCGCTGCCGTCGCCAAGAAGCCGGCGGAAACCGGGAAGGTCGTGCGGTGTCGAAATGATTAGAATATCGCGTATCCCAGCTAGCATAAGTGCTGATATGGGATAGTAGATCATCGGTTTGTCAAAAATTGGAATCAGTTGTTTGCTGATGCCTTTTGTGATGGGGTAGAGGCGTGTTCCACTTCCACCTGCTAATACAATTCCTTTCATAAATATAACGTTATACGGCTGCAAAGGTAAGCATTTTTTTCTTCATAAGCATCTTTTTGCTAGGAAAAATACGACTTTGTCGATAAAAAAGTGTAACTTTGCAGCCGATTTAAGACTTAATTATGGGAATATTTTCAAATCTTTTCGGTCGCAAGTCGGCCGATAGCGAACAAAAAGTGGGTGGCATGGAGGATTTTATGACCCTTATCCGAGTATATTTTCAGGCTGTGATCGCCTCAGATCTTGGTATCACTAATCTGAATGCACTGCCCGATTTGCGCGTGTTTAAAGTGACTTTGCGTGTACCAACACAAGGTGGAAAACTTGGACTTGGTGAAAAGGCACGTTGTAAGAAAATGTTGAAGGAACTCTATGAGATGGATGATGACTTCTTTAAGGAGATTGACCAGAGTATCCGTCACCGCTGTAAGAAGATTCAGGATGTGCAGGCTTATCTGCTGCAGTTCCAGACTTATGTACAGGATGTGATGATGCTGTCTGGTAACCTGATGAAGTTCAAGCTTCGTCTTCCCAGTTTCTTTAAGGGTGCAATCCGTACTGCAACGGAAAAGACCGTTCATGACATCTTTACGAAGAATGACTACAAGGATGCCAGCGTACTGAAAACGGTGGTCTCTGTACGTGAGCTCGACAAGCGCCTCGGTTTCTCTGAGAAATGGACTACCGACTTCGTTTATCGTGTAGTGATGCTTGCAAAGAAGGAAAAGCAGCCTCAAACTGACGCTAAATAATTAATAAATATTAAATATCTTTCAAAATGGTAGGCAAATTAACTAATTTTGTCTACTTTTGTGGGATAAAAGAGTAGTTATGGCCCAGAATGAAAAAGTTTTAGCCAACTTCCAAACCCGCATGCGGCAGATGATTCTTCGGTTCCAGGAACTGAAGAAGGAAAATGCCGACCTTTATGCAATGGTTGAGGATGGAGAGCAGCGTGTCAAGCAGCTCGAGGAGAAACTGGCTCAGCAGGAGCGTGACTACCAGTCGCTGAAGATGGCCCGCATGATGGAAATCACTGATGGTGACTTGGATGGCGCTAAGGAGCGTGTTGCCAAGTTGATTAGGGATGTGAATAAATGTATTGCCGTATTGAGCGACGAGAACGAGTAACTGACGAGAAGAAAATGGCAGAGGGAAACAAACTCAATATAACGTTGCACGTCTATGACGAAGACATTCCAATGGTACTTCATAATCGTGAAGACGAGGAGTACTATCGTGCAGCAGCCAAACTCATCACCGAGCGCTATGGAGCCTATGCACAGGTTTACAAAGGGCGCAAGAGTGATCATACTATCGCGTTGATGACACTCATCGAGATTGCATTGCGCTATGAAAAGGAGTTGGGCAAAAATGATACAGCACCTTATGATAATATTCTCGCTCAGTTGACTTCGGAAGTTGAAGAAGCGTTGAAAAGTGAAAAGTAATGATGTGCTTTCGCTTGGAGAGAGAATATTAACAATCTAAATATATATGTATTATAATTAACTATGGTGGATTTAATTTTTGTGGTATTAATAGCCGTAGCAACCTTCATTATTGGAGGATTGTGCGGATATTTTGTTTTCCTTAAGGTCCTCAAGGGAAAATACAACACGATGGTCGATTCGGCTAATAAGGAGGCTGAGGTCATCAAAGAGAAAAAGCTGTTGGAAGTTAAGGAGAAGTTCCTCAACAAAAAGAGTGAGCTCGAGAAAGAGGTACAGCAGCGTAACCAGCACATCCAGCAGAGTGAGAATCGCCTGAAACAACGTGAGATTTCACTGAACCAACGCCAGGAGGAGCTGGGACGTCGTAAGAACGATCTTGACAACCAGCAGCAGCGCATTGACAATGAGAAAAAGGCATTGGCATTGAAGCAGGATGAACTGGGTAAGATGCAGCAGAAAGAGCGCGAGAAGCTGGAGGAACTCTCTGGACTGAGCGCAGAGGAAGCTAAGAACCGCCTGGTAGAGGCCATGAAGGACGAGGCCCGTACCGATGCTGCAGCTTATGTGAATGAGATTATGGACGAGGCCAAGCTGAATGCGAATGCACAGGCAAAGAAAATCGTGATTCAGACCATTCAGCGAGTAGCTACTGAAACTGCTATTGAGAACAGTGTATCTGTATTCCATATTGATAATGATGACGTAAAAGGCCGTGTGATTGGTCGTGAGGGTAGAAATATCCGTGCACTGGAGGCCGCCTGTGGTGTAGAAATCGTTGTTGACGATACACCTGAGGCTATCGTTATCAGTGGTTTTGACCCCGTTCGTCGTGAGGTATGTCGTCTGGCTCTCCATCAGTTGGTTAGCGATGGCCGTATCCACCCCGCTCGTATTGAAGAGGTTGTGGCAAAGGTTAAGAAACAGCTTGACAACGAGATTATTGAGACTGGTAAGCGTACAGCTATCGACTTGGGTATCCACGGCCTGCATCCTGAACTGGTACGTATCATCGGTAAGATGAAGTATCGCTCAAGTTATGGACAGAACCTGTTGCAGCATGCACGTGAGACCGCAAACCTCTGTGCTGTGATGGCTTCAGAGCTTGGCTTGAATCCCAAGAAGGCAAAGCGTGCCGGTTTGCTCCACGATATTGGTAAGGTGCCCGATGAGGAGAGTGAGATGCCTCACGCACTGTATGGCGCTAAGATTGCCGAGAAATACAAGGAGAAACCCGATATCTGCAATGCTATTGGTGCTCACCACGATGAGATGGAGATGCAGACACTGCTGGCTCCTATCGTTCAGGTTTGTGATGCTATCAGTGGTGCTCGTCCTGGTGCACGTCGTGAGATCGTAGAGGCTTACATCAAGCGTCTGAATGATCTTGAGGCTATTGCCATGAGCTATCCTGGCGTTACCAAGACCTACGCTATTCAGGCTGGTCGTGAGCTTCGTGTGATTGTCGGTGCAGACAAGATGGATGATGCCGAGACAGAGGCACTGAGCGGCGAGATTGCTACAAAGATTCAGAATGAGATGACCTATCCCGGTCAGGTGAAGATTACCGTGATTCGCGAGACAAGATCTGTAGCTTACGCTAAGTAAGGGAATAGGGATAAACTAAAAGTGAAAAATTTGCTACCGCGCGCCTGCTTTCAGGACAGCGGTAGCAAATTTTTTACTTTTCACTTTTACTTTTTACCTTTATTTCGCTTCTTCCATATCACCTTCGATATAGAGTCGGGTCATTTCTGTGACGCCGTTGGTGCGTACGGTGATAGACTTCTTGAAGTGTCCGGGGAACTTACCTGTGCCATTGTAGGTTACTGTAATCTCACCCTTTTCACCTGGCTGGATGGGTTTCTTGGTGTATTCGGGCACCGTGCATCCGCAAGAAGCAATAGCTTGGTTAATTACTAACGGCGTCTCGCCGATGTTCTGGAAGGCAAAGGTGCAAGTGACGATAGGATCCTTCTCCGAGAATTTTCCGAAGTTATGGGTCAGTTTGTCGAACTTGATCTCAGCCTTTTTCTGCGCCATTGCGAAAGTCATTCCGCAAATGAGCATCATCGTGATAAGCAATACTTTTTTCATAAGTCGATCGTCTTTAGTTATTTATTTGACGTTGTTCTTCTGTAATAGTTTAAAATATTCCGTAGCGCCCAACAGGAAACAGCCAGTGCCGTAATCCTCGAAGTCGGGAACCTTGGTGTAACTCAGGGGCTGACCGGCAGAGGGGTCTTTGCCTGTGCCCTGCATCCAGCCCAGGAAACCGTCCTGATGAACTGCATCGCGTACCATAGCCGTCCAGGCTTTGTCGCACACAGAACTATAGACCTTTGCTTTCAGGTAGCCTTTCTGAATGCCCCATGCCATGCCATAGAGGAACAGGGCCGTACCACTTGTCTCAGGCATCTCGTAGTTGGTTGATACCAAACTGGGATTCCAGAAACCATCCTCACGCTGACATTTGCGCAGACCCTCACTCATCAGGAGGAAGTCCTTCTTCAGTTCTTTGTATTCTTTTGACTTCTCGGGCAGCAGGTTCATGCAACGCACCAGCGCGGCATATACCCAACCGTTACCACGGCTCCAGTAGCAGTCCTTGCCGTCGGGCTCCTTGTAGGGAGGTACGTAGTCGGCATCACGCCACCACAGTCCGTCTTTCACATTAAACAGTCCACCGCCACATTCATTCCTGCTCCAGCGGTACATCTTCATACCGTGGTCCAGGTATTTCTTGTAGCCGGTCTCTTTATACATCTGCACATACAGTGGCATTGCCATCTGGATGGCGTCAATCCATGTCCACCAGCCATAGAGACTCTGATTCTTCTTGTTGGCCGTATGCATCTGGTAGTCAAGGTTCTCGCGGATATTCCTTATCAGCTCTTCCTTGTCCTTATTGCTGTAGGGCAACAGCTCTATGTAGGTCTGTCCACAGCATTGGTCGTCGGCATCACATGTATTCATGCCGTTTCTGGGGCTCCATTTGTGGAAATCGGCCCATGTCATTGCATAGTCTATGTAACGCTGCTGTGGGTCTATCTGTTGCAAGGCCATGAGTCCTTCGTAATAGACGGCACGCGTCCACAGATTAGACGGTCTTACCTTCTTGACGTTGGTGGGCAATGTCGGGTCGGCATACTTTGCCATGAAGTAGTCATTGGCCTTACGTGCTACGCTCAGCACGTCGTTGGCTGTTGTTTGTGCTATGGCTCCCAGTGTCATAATGGTAGCCAGCATCATTGTAGATAGTCTTTTCATTGTAGTCTTTTTGTCTTGTTTTTGGGTGCAAAGATACGAATAAGTGTGAGAAAAAACAAATAAATTATGAAAAGAAAACAAATTTCTTTTTGCATTTCGCTATCTTATTCGTACCTTTGCATCCCGAAAGTAAAAACATAATATATAAGATGTATAGGACTAAGACTTGTGGTGAGTTAAGACTCACCGATGCCGGCAATGAGGTGAAGCTCGCCGGATGGGTTCAGCGCACACGTAAGATGGGTGGTATGACCTTCGTTGACCTGCGCGACCGTTATGGAATCACACAGTTGGTGTTTGACGAGTCAAAGGATGCAGCTCTTTGTGAGCGTGCCAATAAACTGGGTCGTGAATTCTGTATCCAGGTGGTTGGTGTCGTGAGCGAGCGTCAGTCAAAGAACCCCAAGATGCCTACGGGTGATATTGAGATACTGGCTTCTGAGTTGAACGTGTTGAGCGAGAGCCTGACACCTCCGTTTACGATTGAAGACCAGACCGATGGTGGTGATGATATCCGCATGAAGTACCGCTATCTGGACTTGCGTCGTTCTGCTGTACGTAAGAACTTGGAATTGCGTCACAAGATGACCATCCTGATCCGTAACTTCCTTGATGCACAGAACTTCATTGAGGTTGAGACACCTATCCTGATTGGTTCTACTCCTGAAGGTGCCCGCGACTTCGTGGTGCCCAGTCGTATGAATCCTGGTCAGTTCTATGCATTGCCTCAGAGTCCTCAGACCTTGAAGCAGTTGCTGATGGTTTCCGGCTTCGACCGTTATTTCCAGATTGCCAAGTGTTTCCGTGATGAGGATTTACGTGCTGACCGTCAGCCTGAGTTTACGCAGATTGACTGTGAGATGTCTTTCGTAGAGCAGGAGGATGTGCTTCAGATTTTCGAGGATTTGGCCCGTCATCTCTTCAAGGAGATTCGTGGCATCGAGTTGCCTGCCCTGCAGCGCATGACCTGGCATGAGGCAATGCGTCGTTTCGGTTCTGACAAGCCCGACCTCCGTTTCGGTATGGAGTTCGTGGAGTTGATGGACGTTCTGAAGGGTACAGGTTCTTTCCCCGTGTTCAACGAAGCTAACTATATCGGTGGTATCTGTGTACCTGGTGCTGCTGATTATACCCGTAAGCAGCTCGACCAACTGACTGAGTTCGTGAAGCGTCCTCAGGTAGGTGCAAAGGGCTTGGTTTATGTGAAGTTCAATGCTGATGGCACTGTGAAGTCATCTATAGATAAGTTCTATGAGCCTGAGGTATGGCAGAAGGTGAAAGAGGCTATGGGCGCCAAGGATGGCGACCTCGTGCTGATTCTCTCTGGCGATAATGCCAACAAGACTCGCGTACAGCTCTGCACACTGCGTCTGGAGATGGGTGATCGTCTGGGGCTGCGTGACAAGGATAAGTTTGTGTGCTTGTGGATTGTTGACTTCCCCCTGTTCGAGTGGAGTGACGAGGAGCAGCGCCTGATGGCTACCCACCATCCGTTTACGATGCCTAACCCCGATGATATCCCCTTGCTCGATACCGATCCTGCCAAGGTGCGTGCCGTGGCTTACGACTTCGTATGTAATGGCGTAGAGGTAGGCGGTGGCTCACTGCGTATCCATGATGGCATGCTGCAGGAGAAAATGTTCCAGATTCTGGGCTTCACGCCTGAGCGTGCCATGGCTCAGTTCGGCTTCCTCATTAATGCCTTTAAGTACGGTGCACCTCCTCATGCAGGTCTGGCCTTCGGTCTTGATCGCTTCGTGTCGTTGATGGCTGGCCTCGATAGTATTCGTGACTGTATTGCCTTCCCGAAGAATAATTCCGGACGCGACGTGATGCTTGATGCTCCAGGCGAACTCGACCCCAAACAGTTGGAGGAACTTCAGCTTAAAGTTGACCTGAGTCAAGAATAGTTAACATATTGCAAGAAACTTCGGTATTTTAGTTAGTTTTCTTAACAAAAAGGCTTAATTTTGCTGTCGAATTGATAAATCAAATTCACAAAGACTTAATTTTATAACTATTATGGCAGAAAAAAAAGCTACTACAAAGAAGGCTGCTGAAACGAAGGAAGCAAAGACTCCCGCAGCTAAGAAGGCAACTGCAACAAAGAAGGCCGCAGTAAAGGCTGAAGTTACAGCTGTTAACGCTGAGAACATTGGTTTCAAGGCAGGAGATGTTTATCAGGCTCTGGCAGCAGCGCAGAAGGCTCTCAATGTAAAGGAGATTGCCAAGGCTGCAAAGATTACAGAAGAAGAGACTCTGCTCGGTCTCGGTTGGTTGTTCAAGGAGGGTAAGCTCCTGAGCACAGATGACAACAAGATTGTTCTGGCCTAAGAGACGGGCAAACGAAACAATAAGAAAAGGTCGGTAAGCACTGTATTACCGACCTTTTTTAGTGAAAATGACATACGAACAACAGATATTGCATATATTGTCAGAAGTAGGTGAGCGTGGCATCAGTGTGTCATTGCTGGCAAAACATGTGTATAACCTTAACTGCACTTTGTTTTCCCAGCCCGACCTTCAGGAGGTAAAGCAGTTTGTGCAGCAATACCTGTTGAAAAATTCAAAATCATCCCTCTCATTGATTGAAAGTACCGGACGTCGTGGCTATTACCGGCTGAATACCCAGAATAATGCCGATGCCCGTCAGCTGATGCTTGAATTTCGTGAGGAAGAGATAGAAATGGAGGAAGTTGAGGAAGAGAAGCCCAAACAGGATCTCTCACTCAGTCTGTTTGACTAGGATTAGTCGTTTCCCGTATTTATTTTCTTGATGATTCTTGCTGGAACACCACCCACAACGGTGTTCGCTGGAACGTCTGCCGTTACCACGGCACCTGCTGCAACTACTGCGTGTTGACCTATCGTGACACCTGGCAGGATAACGGCGTTGGCGCCAATCCAAACATCATCCTCTATCGTGACAGGATTTGTTGAGATGCCTTGCTCGTCGATACGTCTTGTCGTGTCACTGAAATTATGGTTCAGTGCTGTCACCGTGATACCTTGTGCCAGGTTAACGTGACAGCCAATAGTCACGGGACCGATAATCGTGTTGTGGATACCTATACGGGTATGGTCGCCAATGATGATATCACCTACGGCGTTGTTGATGCATGAATACGACTCAACCACGCTGTTCTGACCAAGTGAAAAAAGTCTGTAGGGTGGGGTGTCAATCCGTACGGACCAGTATATTTTTGAACCGCGTCCACGTTCTTGATAGAGAGGAGCCAACAGGCGGATGTACCATCGTGGTCTTGCGTCACGCTGGTTCATTATCAGATAGTCAATCCATCGCTTCAGTCGCGGATTGGCTTTCAGATTCTGTCTGATGTCCTCTTTCTTCTTCGTAACCATAGGATGATTTGATGCAAAAATACGTAGAATATTCGAGAATCCCAAATTTTTTTCCTAATTTTGCAGAAAATATCGAAAATGAATATTCAGGAACTACAAAAACTATACGCCAATCATCCTCAGGTGGTAGCCTTGTCAAAAGCCATAGGAAAATCTTCGTTAAAGTCGATTTCCCTTGATGGCCTCCTGGCTTCTTCCGCGCCGTTGGCCTTTAGTGCCCTGTCGCTGAAGATAGAGTCACGCCTGCTTTTTGTTATGCAGGACGCCGAGGAGGCCGGTTATTTCTATCACGACCTTTGTCAGGTGATGGGCGACAAGCAAGTACTCTTCTTTCCTTCCAGTTATAAGCGTGCCATTAAATACGGTCAGAAAGACCCTGCCAGCGAGATTCTTCGCACGGAAGTGCTCTCTCAGGCGACGCATCATAACCTGTTGTATATAGTGACTTATCCCGAGGCACTTGCCGAGATGGTGGTGACGCGAAAACAGTTGGACGCCCGCCGGTTGACCCTGGAACAGGATCAGTCGATGAGTGTGGATGTTATCTGTAAGACATTGCGTGAGTTCGGCTTCCGTGAGGTTGACTATGTCTATGAGCCGGGACAGTTTGCCCTGCGTGGTTCTATCCTTGACGTTTATTCGTATAGTCATGAGTTCCCTTTCCGTATCGATTTCTTTGGCGATGATATTGACTCTATCCGTACCTTCGAGGTTGAAAACCAATTGTCGAAAGAGCGATGTGATCATGTGGACATCGTACCAGAACTGACAGCTGAGGAGGAGAAAGAGTCAATCTTGAAGTTCCTTCCAGATGATACTTTGCTGGTTACGAAAGACCTGCAGTTTGTCCGTGAGTCCATAGAACGCACCTATCAGGAGGGCTTCTCGCAACAGGCCATGCAGGAACGTATGGCAGAGGCAACGGAGATGGAACAGCGTCAGATTGAAAAAGAGATGCGGCGTGACAGTCAGATTATTACCGGCTCGCAGTTCGCTCTGGATGCTGAGCCGTTCCGCAAGATTCTGTTGAAAGATGAGAAAAGTTCTGCCGTTATACGCTTCAATATCAAGCCCCAACCGCTTTTCCATAAGAACTTTGAACTGTTGACGCAGACCTTGGAGGACTATCTGCTGCAGGGTTTCAAGCTCTATATCCTGGCTGACAGTGCCAAGCAGCAGGAACGTCTGAAAGATATCTTTGCAGAGATGAAACAAGGTGTAGAGTTTATTCCCGTGGATAAGACCCTGCACGAGGGATTTGTTGATGTTGACGGACGCCTGTGCCTGTTCACCGACCACCAGATATTCGACCGCTTCCATAAATATAACCTTAAGAGTGACAAGGCCCGTAGTGGTAAGGTGGCACTTACACTGAAAGAGATTCAGCAATTCGAGATTGGTGACTATGTGGTACATGTGGACCATGGTATCGGAAAATTCGGCGGACTGGTCAGAATGCCTTTGCAGGACGGCGGTTTTCAGGAGATGATTAAAATTATCTATCAGCGTGGTGATGCGATCTATGTCAGTATTCATTCTTTATACAAGGTATCGAAATACAAGTCGCAAGAAGATGGTCAGCAGCCCCGCATGTCGACATTGGGTACTGGTCAGTGGGAACGTCTTAAGGAACGTACCAAGAAACATATCAAGGATATTGCCCGCGACCTTATCAAACTCTATGCAGCCCGTCGTCATCAGAAGGGATTCGCCTTCAGTCACGATACCTACTTACAGCATGAACTCGAGGCTTCGTTCCTCTACGAGGATACCCCCGACCAGCTCAAGGCTACACAGGACGTAAAGGCTGATATGGAGATGCAGAAGCCGATGGACCGACTGGTTTGCGGCGATGTGGGCTTTGGTAAGACTGAGGTGGCCGTACGTGCTGCCTTCAAGGCTGCTGTCGATGGAAAACAGGTGGCTGTGATGGTGCCTACCACAGTGTTGGCCTATCAGCATTACCGTACCTTCCAGGGCCGACTGAAGGATATGCCTGTCCGGGTGGATTATCTTACCCGTGCTCGTACTGCGAAACAGACCACCGCGCTGCTGAAAGACCTGGAAGAGGGTAAGGTGGATATCCTTATCGGTACGCATAAACTTATTAGTAAGAGCGTGAAGTTCAAGGATCTGGGACTTCTGATTATCGATGAGGAACAGAAATTCGGCGTGTCCACAAAGGAAAAACTGCGTCAGATGAAGACGAATGTGGATACCCTCACAATGAGTGCTACGCCAATTCCGCGTACCTTACAGTTCTCACTTGTCGGGGCCCGTGACCTCAGCGTCATCCAGACGCCTCCTCCTAATCGTTATCCTATTCAGACGGAGATACACACTTTCTCTGCCGAGATTATCACCGATGCCATCAACTTTGAGATGAGTCGTAATGGACAGGTCTATTTCGTGAATAACCGTATCAGTGACCTGACGCATATTGAGGAGATGATTCATAAGTATATCCCCGATTGTCGTGTGGCCATCGGTCATGGTCAGATGAAACCCGAGGAACTGGAGAAGATTATTCTCGACTTCTCTAACTACGACTACGATGTGCTTCTGTCTACCACCATCGTGGAGAATGGTATCGATATCCCCAATGCCAATACTATTATTATCAATAGTGCACAGTACTTTGGTCTTAGCGACCTGCACCAGATGCGTGGTCGTGTAGGTCGTGGAAATCGTAAGGCTTTCTGCTACTTGTTGGCACCGCCATTGTCGGCTCTGCCTGTAGATAGTCGTCGCCGACTGGAAGCTCTGGAGAATTTCTCTGACTTAGGCAGTGGCATCAATATCGCCATGCAGGACCTTGATATCCGTGGCGCAGGTAACCTGCTGGGTGCTGAACAGAGTGGTTTTATCTCTGATTTGGGTTATGAGACCTATCAGAAGATTCTGAATGAGGCTATGGTGGAATTGAGGAATGAGGAGCAGACTAATCCCCAACCCCTCTCAGAGATGGAAGGGGGAAGTCAGGCTCAAGAGCAGGGACTGTCTTCGTCCCTCCCTCGCAGGGAGGGGACTGGAGAGGGGCTGCCGGGAGATGGGCCTTTTGTCTCCGACTGCAACCTTGAGACTGACCTTGAGATGTATTTCCCCGACCAGTATGTGCCTTCTGACTCTGAACGTATGCTGCTCTATCGTGAACTGGACAATACACGTAATGATGAGGAGGTTGAGGCTTATCGCAAACGCCTCATAGACCGTTTCGGCCCTTTGCCCCCACAGGCAGAGGAACTGCTGCATGTGGTTGCTCTGCGCCGGTACGGCAAGGCCCTGGGATGTGAGAAGATTATGCTTAAACAGGGACGTATGTTCCTTTATTTCGTAAGTAATGCCCGCAGTCCGTTCTATCAGAGTGAGGCTTTCGGACGTATTATAACCTATGCCACCACGAATGTGCGTCGCTGTAATCTGCGTGAGCAAAATGGAAAACGCTCTATGGTGATTACCGATGTGCCTACTGTAGGTGAGGCTGTGAAAGTATTGAAACAAATTTGAATGTGCCCATGAACTATCGATTATTCCTGGCCTTGACGGGTGCTGTGGCGGCTGCTGAGGCTGAGGCACAGAAAGCAACTCCCGAGCGTCCGAACATTATCTTTATCCTGGCCGACGATATGGGCTATGGTGATTTGTCGTGCTTTGGTTCGAAGCATGTGAAGACGCCAAATATCGACCGCCTTTCAGAGACAGGTACTACTTTTACGCAGTGTTATGCAGGTAGTGGCATATCGAGTCCTTCGCGCTGTTCACTGATGACAGGCAAGCATACTGGTAACACCCGTATCCGGGATAACCAATGTCCTGTTGGTGGTATTCAGGGTGTGAAGATTAATGCGAATGGTGATACGACCTATATCCGTCGTACCAATCTGATGCCTTCAGATACGACCATTGCTACCGTCCTGGGTACGGCAGGCTATCGTACCTGTTTGGTGAATAAATGGCATCTTGATGGTTACGACCCTACGGCTTCGCCCAATCATAGGGGTTTCGATGAGTTCTATGGCTGGACCATTTCTACGGTCCACTCAAATTCTCCATATTATTACCCCTACTATCGCTTTGTTGGAGATTCGCTGACTACCATCGAGGAGAATGCTCATGATGCTCATGTGCGTCATAATACTGATATCTCTACTGATGATGCGATTGCTTTCATCGGACGTAACAAAGAACGCCCGTTTTTCCTTTATCTGGCTTATGATGCGCCTCACGAACCTTATATCATCGATGAGACTTCATGGTATGACGGACAGCAGGACTGGTCAATGAATACCAAACGCTATGCTTCGCTGATTACTCATATGGATCGTGCCATCGGACGGTTGATGGCTTATCTTGACCGGGAGGGGTTACGTGAGAACACGCTTGTGATCTTTGCCTCTGACAATGGTGCTGCCGTACAGGCTCCGATTACAGAACTTAATTGCAATGCAGGCTTTCATGGACGTAAGGGACAACTCTATGAGGGTGGTATCCGTGTGCCTATGATTGTGAATCAGCTTGGTCGTGTGCCTGTACAGAAACTGCAGAACCTCATTTATTTCCCTGATGTGATGCCAACGTTGGCTGCCCTCACGGGTTCGGAAAATAGTTTGCCTCAGGGAATCAACGGCATCAATATCTTACCGCTTTTCTACGGACAACCCGTAGATACCGACCACCGTATGCTCTATTGGGAGTTCACGGGTAAACAACGTGCAGCCCGTCTGGGCGACTGGAAATGCGTTACCATTAAGAAGAATGCACCGTTGGAGCTCTATAACCTGAAGGATGATCCTGAGGAACGGCATAACCTGGCTGATGAATACGCTGAGATGGTGAAGCGTTTCGACGAGGAGATGCGTCGTATGCATCAGCCTTCCGAGTGCTGGCCGTTGGATGGAGAATAATTGGTGCGACATTTTGTCTGTGTTATGTGTCATTTTGACTTAACTTTTTGCGTTGGCATTGATGTTGCCTTATTGTAATCGAGCAAGATGCTCAAAACAATAGAAACAACATTGTAAAACCAATAAAAAAACATTAGGAGGACAAAATTATGACACCAATGATGAGAACAAACAATTGGATTCCAACAGTATTCAATGATTTCTTTGATACCGACTTTATGCCGCGTGCAAACTGCACAGCCCCGGCCATTAACGTAAAAGAGACTGACAAGGCCTACGTTGTAGAACTGGCTGCTCCGGGTATGAAGAAAGAGGATTTCAACGTGCATATCAATGATGAGGGCAACCTGATCGTTAAGATGGAAAAGAAAAACGAAAATAAGGAGGAAGACAAGAGTGCCCGCTATCTGCGCCGCGAGTTTTCATATTCAAAGTTTGAACAGACACTGTTGTTGCCAGACGATGTGAAACGAGAGGATATCAAGGCTCATGTGGAAAACGGCGTGCTGACGGTAGAATTGCCAAAGCAGGTGGAGGAAAAGGTGAAACTGAGCCGCCAGATTGAGATAGGATAAGCGGACACGTACTTGTCTGAATGAAGGATGGAAGGCAGCTGCAAATAAATGCAGCTGCCTTTTTACGTTTTTTCTGCTTTTTTTGTCGTTTTTCTTGGTTGAAAAGGAATTTATTGTTACTTTTGCAAGTGAATTATCGTGACTAAAAATTTGAAGGATGGAAAACAGAAGATTATTTGTATTATTCATAAGTGTATTCTTTGGTTGTGTGAGCCTGATGGCTGAGAAAAGCGAACTGCATCAGCGTGCAGAGGCTGAAGCTGCCAGTCATCATGTTGCCAGCGCCCGTTCTTTGTATATCCGTGCTTTTGAAGGTTATGTGGCTAAAGGTCAGATGGAGGATGGTGTGACATGTGGCGTGAAAGCTACGGTGCTATATTATCAGGAAAATTTCTGGAAAGAGGCTTTTGACTTGCTACGTCGTGTCGATCAGTCTATTGCTGCAGGTCATGGCATGGCCAGCAGTAAGGCAGCCTTGCGTTATCAGACTTCTAAAGAGCGCATGCAGATGTATATGAAGATGCGCAAGAGTGATCGTGTGAAGGAACAGTTGGCTGCGATGGAGGCAAACGTGAACCAGGCGAATGATGAGAGCCTGAAAAACGACCTGCTTTATCATAAGGCCATTTATTACTATACCTTCGGACAGACGTCACAGGGTAATGCTGTATTTAAGGAAATGGCTGCAAAACTGACCGCTGAAGGTGATTACGACAAGGTAGATAAGGTTTATCAGACTTTGTTGGCCAGCGGACGTCAGAGTAATAACGCTGGTATGCTGAATCAGGCATATAGCAGTTATATGGTATGGAAAGACTCTGTGACAGCGATTAAGACGGCAGCAGAACGCGATAGCCTGAAACAGGTGATTGCTAACAATGAGCAGATTATAGCTGATAAGGACGATTCGTTGTCGGCACGTCAGTTGACCATCTCAGGACTTATTGTGCTGGCTGTGGTGCTGGCGGTAGTGCTGGTATTGGGAGCTATGGTGCTGATGCGCTATATGGTGACCACCCGTAAGCAGAAGAAAACCATAGAACTGGCTAACGAGAGCAATGCCCTGAAGGCGAAGTTTATCAGCAATATCTCATCGCAGCTGGAGCCTACGCTGAATAAACTGGATGATTCGAAACCAGAGGTGAAGGCACTGCTGAGATTCTCAGAACATATCCAGACGTTATCGGACGTTGAGAATAAGTCGGCCGATATGGATGATTTCCAGGATACGCAGGTACAGCCTCTGTGCGAGAGTCTGATAGAGGAGATACAGCCAAAGGTGAAGGATAACGTGTCACTGACTATGACGGTGCCCAAGATGGAGGTGAAACTCCACAAAGAGTATATCACTTATGTTTTACGTCATTTGCTGAAAAATGCGGCAGTATATACGCCAGCAGAGGGAAAAATCACATTGGAGTTCAAAAAGCGCAGTCCTCATACCTATCAGTTCCTGATTACGAATACGGGTTCTGTGATTCCTCAGGAGAAACGTGAAGACGTGTTCAAGCCTTTCCTTGAGATAAAGGACCTGACTGAAGGTGACGGACTTGGATTGCCTATCTGTAAACAGATGGCCTTGAAGATGAATGCCGAACTGGATATTGATCCCGCATTTACCAAGGGTACGCGCTTCGTACTGAATCTACATGTGTAAATGATAACCATAAAACCTGACGATATGACTTTAACTCTAAAAAATGATATTCAGGATGTGCCGCTGCTGGCTGCATTCATAGATGAGGTCTGCGAGACCGCAGGCTTTAATGCCTCAGTTACCATGCAGATGAACCTGGCTATGGAAGAGGCTGTGGTCAACGTGATGAACTATGCTTATCCAAAAGGTGTGCAGGGTGATATAGTCATTGAAGCAGAGGAGATGGGTGATCGTGTGCGATTTGTTATTATTGATGGTGGCACACCATTTGATCCAACAGCTGAGGCTGACGCTGATACGACGCTATCGGCAGAGGAACGTCCTATTGGTGGACTGGGTATCTTCCTGGTGCGCCAGTTGATGGATACCGTCAGTTATGAATATAAAGATGGTAAGAACAGACTGACACTCGTGAAGATAAAATAGAAAATAAATACGAATAATCATAAAACGACTTAAAATTATGAAAACTACGATTTTGGAGAAGGATGGCGAGTTGGTCGCTGTGTTTGAGGGACGTTTGGACACTGCAGCAGCAGTAGAGACTGAGCAGGCTCTGAAGCCTCTGTATGATTGCACAGGCCATAACATCGTGTTCGATTGTAATAAACTGGAGTATATCTCTTCAAGTGGCTTGCGTTTGCTGCTTGGCGTACTGAAGAATGCCAAACCTAAGGGTAGCCGTGTGTTTATCACTGGTATCAATGATGATTTGCGTACGGTATTTGCCATGACAGGCTTTACCAATCTGTTTGAGTTTAAATGATACCTAAGCTGAATCCTCACGGAGAGGCACTCCTGCAACAGTTCAGGGAACAGGTGCCTGCTTTGGAACAGTTGTCAAAAACGGTCTACGACCAGTTGAGACAGGTGTTGCATGAGCAGTCTGTGGAACTGAGTGCCATAGAATATCGTGTGAAGACGGAACAGTCGTTGGCTGGGAAACTGGAGCGTAAGGGCGACAAATATGCGTCTTTAGAGGATATCACCGATTTGGTGGGATTACGCATCATCACTTTCTATACGGATGATGTTGACAAGGTGGCTGCTATCGTACAGCAGTTGTATGATGTAGACTGGTCCAACTCTATTGATAAGCGTAAGGCACATGAACTGACGAGTTTCGGTTATAACTCATTGCATTATATCTGTCGACTAAAAGAGGGGAGTGCTCCTTTCGAGATTCAGATGCGTACAGCCTTACAGCATGTGTGGTCAGCGATTGAACATGATATAGGATACAAGGGTGCTGTGAAGCTGCCACCGGAATACCGTCGTCAGTTCAGTAGATTGGCAGGTATGCTGGAACTGGCAGATGATGAGTTCAGCAGGTTGCGTACCACCATGACTGACTACCGCCGACAGGTGCAGGCTTTGGTGAAATCGGGTAAGTTGGATGAGGTGTTGCTAAGCACAGATTCCTTTAGTAGCTATCTGCAGATGCATCCTTTCAATAAGCTGAACCAGCGTATTGCAGCTGTGAATCAGGCTGAGATATTTCCAGCGTCTTTGATGCCGTATCTGCCCATACTCGAGGGCTTTGGATTAGAGACCCTGGGTGATTTGCAGCGCTTTATAGATAGTAATGGCGAGGAGGCTTATCAGTTGGCTGTGTCGCAACTGGCTATCACAGATTTGGATATCCTGGCTGAGAGTATCGGATTACAGAACCTCTGTCTTGTTCATATCCTGAAGACCGGGCGTGGTCGTGTAGGTCTGAGATGGTTCTATGACACGATTAACGGCACACATGATAGCAATGAGATGCTAGCGGATATGTTGTACGAACAAGTGGCTTCACTGCCCTTCGTGAAAAAATAAAAAAAGTTTCGTTTCAGAATTGGAACGAAACTTTCTTTTTTTTATATCAGTTGTCTTATTTCTGGTTGTCAAGTTCTGCCAGGTTTTCGGCAATCATCTCGTCGGTTACAGTGTAGTTCTGCAAATCGCCCTTGATATAGGCCTCGTAGCTGGGCATATCGATGAGTCCGTGACCAGAGAGGTTGAACAGGATAACCTTCTCTTCGCCGGTCTCAATGCACTTCTTGGCCTCGCGGATGGTTGCGGCGATGGCATGAGTGCTCTCGGGAGCAGGGATAATACCCTCGGTGCGGGCAAAGAGCATACCTGCCTCGAAGGTCTCGAGCTGAGGAATATCTACACCGTGCATCAGACCGTCCTTAATCAACTGTGAGATAATCATGCCGGCACCATGATAGCGCAGACCGCCAGCGTGGATGTTGCTTGGCTTGAAGTTATGACCCAGGGTGAACATGGGGAGCAGAGGTGTGTAGCCTGCCTCGTCGCCAAAGTCGTAGCGGAACTGACCGCGGGTCAACTTAGGACAGCTGTCGGGCTCGGCGGCAATGAATTCTGTGTGACGCTCACCGCTCAGGTTGTGGCGCATAAAGGGGAAAGAGATACCACCGAAGTTACTACCGCCACCGAAGCAGCCAATCACGATATCAGGATATTCTCCTGCCATCTGCATCTGCTTCTCGGCCTCCAAACCGATGATGGTCTGGTGCAGACCAACATGATTGAGCACAGAACCGAGTGTATATTTGCAATTGGGAGTTGTTGTTGCCAGTTCCACGGCTTCAGAGATAGCAGTACCCAGAGATCCGCTGTGGGTAGGATCCTTGGTCAGGATATCCTTACCAGCACGGGTTGACATAGAGGGTGAACCCTCGACAACAGCACCAAATGTACGCATGATGCTTGAGCGATATGGCTTCTGCTGCATGGTAATCTTTACCTGATAGACAGCGCAATCCAAACCGTAGATCTTAGCGGCATAGCTTAAGGCTGCTCCCCACTGACCGGCACCAGTCTCTGTGGTAACGTTTGTGGTACCTTCCTGCTTGGCGTAGTAGCACTGGGGAAGGGCTGAATTGATTTTGTGCGAACCCAGAGGGTTGGTAGATTCATTCTTAAAATATATGTGGGCGGGTGTGCCAAGTGCCTCTTCAAGTGCATAGGCACGAACCAGCGGGGTAGAGCGGTAATACTTGTACTTCTCCAGTACGTCTTCAGGAATATCTATCCAGCGATGTTCGGTATCGAGTTCCTGCACACAGCACTCACGGGGGAAGATGTGTGCTAAGTCGTCAACGCCAAGGGGCTGCTTGGTAGCAGGATGGATAGGAGGCAGAGGCTTGTTGGGCATGTCGGCCTGGATGTTATACCACTGTGTGGGAATCTCACTTTCCTGAAGGATAAATTTCTTTTGTTTGCTCATACGTTTTTATTATTGGTTTAGTATTTTGCGATGCAAAGTTATAAAATAATTATCAATTATCAATTAACAATTATCAATTATTTTGTAACTTTGCCGACTGTTATGTGGATAATTGTAATTATATGCATCTATTTTGCTGCTTTGATGTTCATCAGCAGGTTGACTCAGAGACGTGCAGATAATCAGACTTTTTTCCGGGCTGAGCGTCGTTCGCCATGGTACATGGTGGCTTTTGGCATGGTAGGGGCGTCGATATCAGGTGTAACGTTTGTCAGTGTTCCTGGTATGGTGCTCTCGTCGCAGATGACATATCTGCAAGTGTGCCTGGGTTTTATCGTAGGCTATCTCGTTGTGGCGTTTGTGCTGTTGCCTGTCTATTATAAATTGAATCTGACGTCTATCTATATGTATCTGGGACAACGGCTTGGCCGGCAATCCTATCAAACAGGCGCATGGTTCTTTTTATTGTCGAAGATGGTGGGAGCGACCATCAAATTCTATGTGGTATGCATGGTATTGCAGCAGTTCGTCTTTGAAGCATTGGGCGTGCCTTTTATGGTGAGCGTATTGGTTCTTGTACTGTTGATTTGGCTGTATACACGAAAGGGTGGGGTGCGTACGCTTGTGTTTACAGACGTGTTTCAGACATCGTGTCTTTTTGTTGCCTTACTCCTTATTATATATATGGTGATGCTTCAGATGGATTTCTCGCTCACTGATGTGTTGGGAGCGTTATACACGGATGAACGCAGTAGAGTGTTTGAGTTTGATGACTGGACATCCCCGCGCTATTTCTGGAAACAGTTCCTGAGTGGTGCTTTTATCGTGATTGTGATGACTGGACTGGATCAGGATATGATGCAGAAAAACCTGACTTGCCGGTCATTGCGTGAAGCGCAGAAGGATATGTGTTCCTACGGTGTTGCCTTTGTGCCTGTAAACCTGCTCTTCCTGACATTGGGCGTATTACTGGCACAGCTCTTTGAGAGTCAGGACGTAGCGTTACCTGCAAAGGGAGATGAATTACTTCCTCTATATGTTGAGCATACTTCTTCTTTCTTCCATATAACCTCCTACCTCTTTGTGCTCGGCATCGTGTCGGCTTCCTTCTCCAGTGCCGACTCGGCGCTGACATCGCTCACGACCAGCTATTGCGTGGATATCAAGGGAAGGGCTCATGATGAGCAGCTCAGAAAACGGTCGCATTTGATAATTTGCTTGTTGTTTGCAGTAATGATTATCGTGTTTCATTTGCTGAACAATAAGTCGCTGATAGATGCAATTTATACGATCGTATCGTATACTTATGGTCCTTTGTTGGGACTCTTTGTCTTTGGACTCTTTACAAAACGCTTGGTAAACGATAGGTGGACGCCCGTTGTCTGTGTAATATCACCATGCTTCTGTTATGCTATCGACAGTATGGCACAGATACTTTGGGGATACCATTTCGGATACGAATTACTGATGGTCAACGGGCTGCTGACTTTTCTTGGGCTTTGGCTATTATCTCGCTCGGCTGAATGCCAAAGTCCTTCTTGAAGCAGGTGGCAAAGTATTTGGGATCCTTGAACCCCACCATGTAGGCGAGGTCGCTCACCCGGATATCGGGTTGGTCCTCTGCTAATCGCTTGGCTTCGTTCATGCGTATGGTGCGAATATAGTTATTGATATTCATGCCCGTCAGTGCACGAAGTTTATTATAGAGCGTAGAACCTGAGGCTCCCATTTCTGCAGCAAAGGTGTCACGGTCGAATTCACTGTCGTCCAGATGTTTCATCACGCATTCCTTGGCTTTCAGAATGAATTCCTCGTCAGCGGTAAGTGGACGGTCTTTGTTTTCCTCTTCAGTAGCAGCTCTTTCTCCTACAATTCGCTTGCGGTTCTCGATAATGTTGTTGATACGTAGTTCGAGGTCGCCCAAACGGAATGGTTTGGTGATAAAGTCATCGGCACCTATGAGCATGGATTCCTTGCGTGCTTCATCACTGGTCTTAGCTGATATAAGGATGACGGGCAAGTGATGCATATCTTCATTACTCTTGATAAGTCGAGTCAGTTCGTTACCATCCATTTCTGGCATTGTCACGTCAGAAATAATCATGTCGAGATCCCGGGTCTTTATAATCTCCAGAGCCTGTTGACCGTTTGTGGCTGTTTGGATATTATATTTGCTGCTCATGAGTGTTTTCATCAGCATAAGCAGTTCCTCGTTGTCCTCTACGAGCAGGATATTATAGAATTCTTCTTTTTCTTCGTAGGCAGTAGGTGTCACAAGTTGCTCTGGTATGTCTTCCAGTGAACGAACATCGATAATGGTTTTGCGTGGTTTGGTAGGATCGAAGTCGTGTTGTTCGTCAATCTGTGAGG